>Ga0214919_10004685_pt1 | contig 19831 bp, 23 predicted proteins | sample LL1503_MetaG_FD_177994 | JGI IMG/M metagenome (GOLD analysis project Ga0214919, IMG submission 177994) | Freshwater microbial communities from Lake Lanier, Atlanta, Georgia, United States - LL-1503 | ecosystem: Environmental > Aquatic > Freshwater > Lake | place: USA: Georgia | collected...
ATTAGCTCTGATGCCACCTGCAGTTAAATTTAGATCTTCAATTCTTGGAGCATTTGCATCTGCTGCAGCATTTAAAGAAGGTGGAAGATGGCTGGACTCAGTGCTAGGCACATTAGAAGAGAATTCACTAATGGTTCGGGATTTACTCAAGTCCAAAATTCCATCTGTAAAGATGCATCTTCCTCAATCTAGCTACGTTGCATGGCTGGATTTAACTTCATTGAATTTAGGTGAAAATCCTGCGCAAACACTATTGGAGCGCGGAAAGGTGGCTTTTAACGCTGGATTTATGTATGGACCGCAAAGTTCACAGTTCGTGCGCTTGAATTATGCAACCAGTCCAACGATTTTGACTGAGGCAGTTGATCGAATTGTGAAATCTTTATAGTGGCCGACTTTGATGTTGCAATAATTGGCGGTGGCCATAACGGCCTTGTTGCAGCAACATATTTAGCTAGAGCTGGAAAATCAGTTCTCATTCTTGAAGCCAATTCAGAGGTTGGAGGAGCGACTACGAGTGTTCGGGCATTTCCTGAATACGATGCGATGCTCTCTCGATATGCCTATTTAATCTCATTGTTACCTGATCAGATCGTGAGTGATTTGGGCTTAGATTTCCAATGCATCTCACGCAAGGTTTCAAGCTATACCCCATATTCTCGAGATGGGAAAGATTTAGGGTTATATGTGGCACGCCAGTGGGATAAGCAAACTGAAGAGTCTTTTAAGGAGCTAGATCCATCTGGTGCAGAGTGGGCAGCATGGCAGGGTTTCTACAATGAGGTCGCGCAGTTTGCTCACAAAATCGCTCCATCGATGCTTCATCCACTAAAAACACGCAGTGAGTTGAAAGCAGAGATTGATATGCCTGACGTTTGGGAGTACATGATGGAGCGTCCAATCGGGGAAGTAATCCAGGCGCGCTTTAAGAATGATGTAGTGCGCGGAGTGATTTTGACTGATGGGCTTATTGGTACGTTTTCTTCAGCCTTTGAGATGCAAGCAAACATCTGTTTTTTGTATCACTTAATCGGAAATGGAACTGGTGAATGGAAAGTTCCACGCGGTGGAATGGGAGCTTTAGTTAAAGAGTTAGTACGCGTAGCAACTACTGCTGGAGTGGAGATGAGAGTTAACTCAAGAGTTAAATCAGTTGTGACAGATAAAGATAAGGCAACTCTTACACTTGAGGATGGAACTGCTATCACTTCTAGTTTTGTATTGAGCAATGCAGCTCCCCAAGTATTAGCCAGACTGCGTGGAAAAACACCACCTGCTAGCCTTGAAGGCTCACAGATGAAGATTAATATTTTGTTGAAATCTCTCCCTCAATTAAAATCTGGCATAGATCCGCGATTAGCTTTTGCTGGAACTTTCCATGCTCATGAGTCTTTTTCTGAGTGTGAAGCAACTTATGAGGCAGCCATAACTGGAGTTATCCCTGAGAAACTTCCTATTGAAATGTACTGTCACACCCTCACGGATCCATCAATTCTGAGTGATGAACTACACGATGCGGGTTATCAAACTCTCACACTCTTTGGTTTACACACCCCAGCAACTCTCTTTGATGCTGATAATGAAGTTGCTAAAGCTGCCGCGTTAAAGGCTGCTCTGGCCTCTCTCAATCAATATTTAGTAGAACCGATTGAGAATGTCATTGCGGCAATTGAAGTGAAATCGCCACTGGATATTGAGGGCGACGTTGGTCTACCTCGCGGCAATATCTTCCATAAGGATTTAAGTTTTCCTTTCCGTGAAGATGAGCAGCACATACGCTGGGGGGTTGAAACTGATGACCCACGTATCTTTATTTGCGGTGCAGGAGCTATACGTGGTGGTGGAGTCAGCGGTATTGCCGGCCACAACGCTGCAATGGCAGTGCTCGAAGCATCGGCATAGGATGTGTAGATGAGCAAAAAGATTCAAACCAGTGCGATTACTGCAGGACGCCCGCCGGTTACAACAGATGCACCGATGAACCCATCTGTGGTCTTAACATCAACTTTCCATTCTGGTGGTCCTATTGGTTATGGTCGTTACGGTAATCAAACATGGACCTCTCTAGAAGAGGCAATTAGCGAGTTAGAGGGTGGACACACTCTTGCTTTTTCCTCCGGCATGGCGGCAATTAGCGCGGTCTTTTCAATTCTGCCCATCGGTGCACCAATCGTTGCATCTAATCAAGGCTATAGCGGCGTGATGAGTTTGCTCAATTCTTTCCATGCGAGCGGACGGTTAGAAGTCAGATTTGTAGATGTGGTCAATACTCAGGAAGTAATTGATGCCATGAAAGGTGCGGCTCTAGTGTGGCTTGAGTCACCAACTAACCCTTGTTTAGACGTGGCTGATCTTCCTACGTTAATTAACGCTGCTAAGAAATTGGGTATTGGCGTGGCAGTTGATAACACCTTTGCAACCCCACTAGTGCAAAATCCTTTAGCCATGGGTGCTGACATAGTGATGCACTCGGTTACTAAGTTCTTATCTGGCCACAGTGATGTTTTGATGGGCTCACTCTCAATTAGTGATCCTGCGCTATTTAAGCGTCTGCACGATTCACGTAGTTTTAATGGTTCTATTCCAGGACCATTTGAAGCCTGGCTAGCACTGCGTGGATTGCGCACATTTCCGCTTCGTTTCAATAAGTCACAAGAAAACGCCAAAGAGTTAGTGCAGCGCCTTGGCAATCACCCAAAAATTACTCGAGTTCGCTACCCAGGTTTTGGTGCCATTGTTTCCTTCGAAGTAGATGGCACCCCAGAGCAAACACAAAAGGTCTGTGATTCATCGAAAATGATTGCTCACGCCACATCTCTAGGTGGAGTGGAATCACTATGGGAGCGCAGGCGTCGCTGGCCCATTGAATCTGCAACCGTTCCCGAGCAGCTCATTCGTTTATCAGTGGGCTGTGAGCATGTCGATGATATTTGGGACGACATCACAGGCGCTCTGAGCGCTATCTAGGGCGGGAAATCGCAATAGAAGGTATTTTTCTCTTATGGTCAAAGCTTTTCGACGCATCATTGCAGCAGTAACTGTTGCGGTGTTGGCTTTTCGCGCCGTGGGATCTTTCCTTTCATGGATGGAACATCAAGAAGATGCTGGGGCAGATACCTGGGTCGATGAAGATGAGTTCGAAGATGTCTGATTCAACATATGTTGCTGGATCATGCAACATTGGGCAAAAAGAGATTCGCAGAAGGCAGTTAGTAGCAGTTGTTGGATTATTTCTCTCGCTTTTATCTTTAGCTACATTAATTTCCACAAGCGCACCTCGCGGTGCACGAATAGGAATATTCTTGCCATTGATGGTTGCAGCAGTGGGTTATGTTCAATCGCGCAGTAAGTTTTGTCTGGCCTATGGTTTTGCCGGCACATTCAACTTCGGCAAACTCGGTGATCTTTCGCGCGTAAGTGATCCGCAAGACAAAGCTGCCGACCGCACCACAGCTTTGAAGATTCTTGGTAAATCTTTTCTGCTTGCTTCCATAGCGACATTGGTGGTTCTAGTACTACCCTTATAAGTATGAAGATACTAATTCATGCCCGCAATGCAGAACTCGCAGAAGACTTTAGAGAAATAGCACAAGAGAAATTAAACTCCATGGAGCGCTTTGGTGTGGTGATTGAGCGCGTTGAAGTTGAAGTACTCCATGAAGCAAATCCCCGTTTAGGCAAGCACTCACACCGAGTAATCCTTACTTCACATGGTTCAGGTCCATTGCTGCGTGCTGAAGCCAGCGAATTCAACGACCTTGCAGCCTTTGATGCTGCGATGAAAATCTTTGATATTCAAATTCGTAAGTTTCATGAAAAAAGCAAAGTTCACAGGCGAGAAACACTCAGAGATAAAAAGATTATTTAAACGAGCTCACTGCCATCTTTTCTGGTTGCAGTCAGACTAGCCACAGTAGTAATCACTAAGCTTGCAATGATTACCCCTAAGCTCACTTCCAGCCCGATCTCTGGAATATGGACACCTGCAACTTCATCAATTCCAATTCCATGAAATGCTTCCATAATCATTTTAGTGCCAATGAAACCTAAGATAAAAGAGAGTCCCTTAGAGAGAAATACTAAGCGAGCAAGTAAGCCTTCAAGTAAGAAATAGAGCTGACGTAATCCCATAAGTGCAAAGACGTTAGCCGTGGTCACGATATAAGGGTCTTTCGTTAAGCCAAAAATTGCAGGAATTGAGTCGAGTGAGAAAACCAAGTTGGTTAGTCCCAAGGCTACCAAAGCGATCGCAAAAACGCTAAACCCACGCTTTTTAAGAAGTGCAACTACCTTGCCTTCCTTCCACTCTTCTTCTTCACTCTCAATAGCTAACTGCCAAGCGGTATAGATAAGGAATAATCCGAAAAGGAAGAAGATGCTGGCAAAGCGTGAAATTAAGACAGCTCCCAGCGGAATCAGAAGTCCTCTGATTGCAATAGTGAGCATGATGCCGAGTAATAGAACTAGTTGTTGTGCCTCTTTTTGAACTTTAAGACTTGCTAAAATGATAATGAAAACAAAGATGTTATCGACAGATAGGGCATATTCAGTCAGCCAACCGGCAAAGAACTCTTTTTGGCCTTGTTCACTTGCCCAATGCGGTAAAAGAGCACCAAACACAACTGCTGTTGCGATATAGAAAACTGTCCATAATGACGCTTCCAGCATTGAGGTTGCCTTATTACGTCGAATCATCGCAATCCCTAGATCACAGAGAATTACTACAGCAAGAACTGTAATCGTAATGATCCAGGTTGATGTCGATTCCACAGGAGTAGTCTGTCAGTTAAGCTAAGAACCAAGCACTTGAACGCGGCGGAATAAGCTTTTTCCCATTATGGGCTTCAACAGTTCCACCACTGTCCATTACTAGTGTGCCCACAGCCTCAAATTCTTGGGGCAAATCTGAAAGGTTCATGACAACTGTCATATCCCCACGCGAATATGCAAGTAATGCATCTCTCCTACTTCCATGGTGGGTAGATTCAAGCCATGTAATTCCACCGGCTCCAACTAAGAATTTTTCTCGAAGCTCTAGAGCTTTTCGATACATATGCAATGAGCTCTTAGGATCTGCTAACTCATTTTCAACAGTGAGATTTTCCCAACTTTGTGAAATGGGAAGCCATGGCTCGCCCGCACTAAAGCCAAATGGTGCTGTTTTTCCACTCCAAGGAAGTGGGACTCGCGCGCCATCGCGACCCTTAATTTGCCCATGTGTTCGAAAGAAAGTGGGGTCTTGACGTTGCCAGTCCTGGACTTGCCCATCGGGCAGACCTAGTTCTTGACCAGCAAAAACATACGTAGATCCAGGCAAGCCAAAAACAAATAAAGCAAGAGCGCGTGCTTCTTGGCCACCGATGCGGCTAACAACGCGAGGTGAATCATGATTGCTCAGCGCCCACGTTGGAAGTGCGTCGACCGTGGCATTGAGTGAAATAGAGCGCTCAATAACATCAAATAAGGTTTTGGAATCAAACTCGGCAGTTAGTAGGTCAAAGTTAAAAACTTGATGCAGTTCATCTGCTCGAACATAACGGGTGGCATTAATCGGGGGATGGACCCAGGCTTCAGCAACTGCCATGATCTGGCGATCACCATATGAATCAAAGAGCTTTCGCCACTTTCTATAGATCTCATGTACCCCTTGGCGATCAAAGTAAGGAACAGTGAGTAATAGTGCGTTGCGTTTATCAGAATCCATCGCCACATCAAGGCGCAGGGCATTGCTTAACCCTTGTGGATCAGGGTGGTCCTTCAACACATCTTCTTTAACCAAACCGTGTGCCACATCAATTCTGAAACCATCCACACCTAGGTCAATCCAAAAACGCAAGGTCTTCTCAAAATCAGCATGTACTTCAGGGTTTTCCCAGTTCAAATCTGGTTGAGAAGAATCAAAGAGATGAAGATAGAACTGTCCATCTTCTACCTGCGTCCATGATGGACCACCAAAGAGTGAGATCCAGTTGTTAGGAGGAGTTCCATCTGGGTTTGCATCATAGAAGTGAAAACGCTCACGCTCTTTAGATCCACGGCCAGCACTTAATGCGTCTTGAAACCATTCATGTTGATCAGAGAAATGATTTGGAACTATATCTGCAATTACTCGCAAACCACGATTATGTGCCTGAGCAATTAACTCTTGAACATCATCTAGATTTCCAAAGCGTGGATCAACATCTCGTGGATTTGCTACGTCATAGCCACCATCTTTATTGGGCGAAGTATAGAAAGGACTCAACCAAATCGCATCCACACCCAGGTTTTTGACATAGTCCAGCTGGCTAGTAATTCCAGCTAAATCACCCTCGCCATCTCCATTGCTATCAAAGAAAGAGCGGGGATAGATTTGATAAATCGTTGCTTCTCTCCACCATGGTGCCGATTTCATGAGGTGAACTTACGCGAGGAAGTCAAAGCCGAGCAATGCAAGAAGTATGAAACTGGGGTCAGTAATATCTCGCTTTCATAACGATTTAACTCTTAAGCCGGGCCTCAACATCACGCATCAATGTGTGTATGTCTTTTGAGAGTTGATGAAGTTGCGTTAGTTCACTATGAGCTATTCCTCTAGCCTCTTTTGCTAATTCAAACTCAGCCAAAGATGCAGAATGAGTCTCATTGATAGTCTCCTCAACACTCTGTGATTGGACTTTTTGTCCGACCATAATGATTGAAAGCAAAACAAGTTGGAGAAAAGTCTGTGCTACCCAAGAAACGATAACAATTGAATCACCAGATTGAATGGCCTTGGGGAGTGAAATAAGTGCAATAGCTGCAAAGAGATAGGCGCACCACATCGTTGCCACACCTGCAGTAACTTTTTGTGCTAGCCAAAGGTTAAATCTTTTCATAGCTCAACGATAGTCAATAAACTCACTAACGTGTTGGAGAAGGTGAAGATTTCTTCTCCTTCATCTTATTGAGTGGTGCCATTTCCGGTTGCTTGAGGGGTCTTACGGGTGGAGTAGGAAGTGAGCCTAGAGCTGCAATTGCAGCGTCGCGAGCAACGCTGGCTGCCGTAATTGAAATCTTTTGATTAGAAAGTATTTCATTCTTTGCAGCTGCAGTTTTTGCTAATTTCATCGCCGCTCGAGTTTCACGATTTGCAGTTTCAACAGCGAGCATAAATGTTCGATTTATCGCTACTCGAGCTTTTTCACGATCTTGAACTAATTGGCGATATTGATCAAAATCTGATTTGTATTGAGCCATCAACGTTTGGTAATCAGGCGATGGGGAAGGGGTTGCATCAGCTGATGAAAATGGGGAGGAGGAAAAGAGGATCCCAAAAGCTATCAGTGCTACCCCTTTAATTCTCATGCCTCAATGATGCATCGTGGTGTTGTGATTTTTCTGTGAAATGCCTACAAGGATTGGAAAATTATTGGATTTAGCGCCCCATCATGCAAGAGTGGCCCCATGGCACAGTTGATTATGATTGTTGATGATGAGCCGGGAGTCCGCGCCCTACTCAATGACACCTTGCGCATCGCCGGCTTTGAGACTGTGGAAGCAACTGATGGCATGTCAGCTCTAACACTTTTGCGAACCCACAAACCCGATCTCTTAGTCATCGATATCAACATGCCATTGATGGATGGCTTTGAATTAGTAGAGCGTCTGCGTAGCACCAATGATTTAACCCCAGTACTCATGCTCACTGCTCGGGAAGATAAAGCTGATATTACACGTGGCTTAAAGATTGGTGCTGATGACTATGTTGTTAAGCCTTTCGGAATTGAAGAATTGATCTTGCGAATTAAAGCCATTTTGCGTCGCTCAATAAAAAATGTAGATGTGCCTACTCTTCTGGCATGTGGACCCATTGCAATCGATGATGAGCAACACCTAGTCACATTCAATGGAGAGGAAATTGATCTTTCTCCAACAGAGTATCGCTTGCTGCAGATTTTGATTGAGAAAAAAGGAAGAGTGCTCAGTAAGAATCTTCTTCTGGATGAAGTCTGGGGCATCACTTTTGAATCTGAGAGTACTGTTGTGGACACATATATTTCATATCTGCGTAAGAAACTGCACAGAGATGGCTTTGAAGGTATCAAGACTATTCGTGGCGTAGGATTTCAAATCCAGGAGCCTAAATAGTTTCCATGAAAAATAGAACACGGCAACTGATCACAACCGCCCTCATTACCTCTGTGTTATCTATACTCATTGGCGGATTTGCGGTGGTGAGTACTTACCAAAGTGAGATTGCACTTATCGATAAGCGACTTAATCAGGTTGAAAGTGATATTCGAGTCAATCCAATCGATGCAGTCAGCATTGCTCTATTGAGTATTGAGCAAAACAATTTCGATTTCACTTTAGGCTTTGCAACACCTACTGGTGAGGTAACAATTCTGCGTGAATCAATTGGTACACCACTAGATGGTCCAGATTTGCGTGTGCGTCATATAACTATTCCAGAGGGTGATGAATTAATTATTGCCAGCTCTTTAGTTGATATTAATCGTTCACTTGATTTAAATCTCTGGAAGCTACTAATATTCATTATTTTTGCAAATATCCTTGCATCAATTGCCACCTCACTTCTTTCGCGATCAGGAGCACTTGCTCAAGAACGAGGGCAACGTCAAAAAATGCAGGAGTTTTTAGGTGATGCAGCACACGAGCTGCGCACTCCCATGACAGTAATTAAAGGATATGCCGAACTGCTCAAAGGTAAGCAGTTAGACCCAGTGCGGGAAAGCGCGGCTTTTGAGCGACTCAATTCTGAGTTGAAGCGAATGGATTTTCTCATTGGTGATTTGTTAATGCTGGCACAACTGGGCGAAGAAGGCAATATTGATTTTGAAAGTATCGACCTTGCGGAGTTAGTTCGCGAAAGCCTTTCTCTCTTTACAGAGATAGCTCCTACTCATCCAGTTACAGTTCAGATTGATGCAGATGCACTAATGATGGGTTCAGAAAAGTATCTACAACGCTTCATTCAAAACGCATTAACAAATATTCGCTTACACACTCCGGCATCTACACCAGTGCGAGTTACTGTCAAAGCCGACAAACAAATCACCATTATTATTGAAGATGGTGGTCCAGGATTGCCAGTGGAATCGTACGGAGAAAAAATCCGAGGGCTCAAGCGCTTTGATAGATCTCGCTCACGGGAGACTGGTGGCACCGGCCTAGGCATGAGCATCATGAGTGCAGTCATTGAAAGACATAAAGGCACATTTACTCTTCGCCGAAGTGATCTAGGCGGTTTGGCAATTGAAGTTCACCTTCCTCGCACTTAGACTTAATGGGTGAAACTACTGACATTAGTGTTCTTGCTAGCCATTGGCCTAGCCCTTGCTTATTGCATTCGCTCCTTGCGGGCTCTGCACCAAAAAGTAAATACGAGAATTGCTCGCGAAATTAATGCATCTACTAAAGCGTTAAAAGCAGAGGTTTGGCAGTCCTATCGCCAAACCGAAGCCATGCAACAACTTCTCTCACTATTAAAATTTAGCGCACCTATTCCTCCAACACGCAGTTGGGCAGCTTCTCCAGATCTTTTGTTAACTTTGGCGCAATTGGTTCGCACATATGAGCCTAAATTAGTTGTTGAATTAGGATCTGGAGTTTCCACTTTGGTTGTTGCAAAGGCTGGAGCAAAGAGAGTAATTAGTATTGATAACTCTGAAGAATTTGCAGGCAAAACGAGGGAAATGCTCAAGGAGCACAAAGTTCGAGGTGTAGAGATTCGAATTGCTCAACTCAAAGCTCACATATCAGGCGTGGATTGGTATGACACGGCCCTTATAAAGGATTTAAAGCGCATTGATTTGTTGATTGTTGATGGTCCGCCGGGATCTAAAAACCCAGAGTCACGTATGCCAGCTCGTCCTGAGTTCATCTCCAAACTCTCACCTCGTGCAGTTATTGTTATTGATGATGTCAATCGTGAAGGTGAGCGCAAACTTGCTGAGAGTTTTGCAAAAGCTCTTCCTCATCACATTCTTACTATTTATCCCCATGAAAAGGGCACAGCGGTAATTTCGCCTCAATAACCCATGCCTGAATCAATAGAACAAGCCTTAGACCAGGCATGCACACTCATTATGGATACACACTTCTTAGTGCGAGCTGTCTTATCAGGCCGTCGGCGCACAATGCAGGTAGAGCATGAGCGCATTGATATTCGCCCGGTAGTGATTAAGGGAACTATCGTTTTGCAACTCACTCATAACGATGGCAAAGCGACAACGACGAAAAACATGGCACCTGATAAATCTCTCCTTCTTGAACTACTCTCTAGTGGATATGCAAATATCACGGTGGATACCGTGGAGGGCTCAACAAGTATTCGAGTTACTAAGAGTGGTCAGGCTCAGGTTCACTTTGTAAACAAAGCCCTTGAGCAAAACCTCTCCCATGATAAGAAAAAAGAGCGCCTTTTGGATCCAACCGATCCATTTCTCGTTGAAGTTGGAATTGCTGACCACAAGGGTCAAATTAAACCTTCCAAAAACGATAAATACAAACAAGTTGAAGAGTTTTTGCGATTACTTGTTCCCACACTTAACTCAGCTATTGAGGCTGGTCAGATTGTAAAGCCAACTAAAGATAAACCGTTATCAATAGTTGATTTAGGTTGCGGGCATGCTTATTTAACTTTTGCTGCCCACCAGTACTTAAGAAGCATAGGAATGTCTGTTCATGTTACTGGCATTGATGTTCGCCCAGCATCGCGGGATCGAAATAACGAGATTGCAACAAAACTTGGCATTACACAGACAATAACTTTTAAGGCAGAGGAGATTGCTTCAACAACTACCAACAGGGCCGATGTTGCAATTGCACTACATGCCTGTGACACAGCAACAGATGATGCAATCGCTTGGGCAGTCAATGGTGGGGCCAAGCTACTTTTGATTGCTCCTTGTTGTCATCACGATATTCAAAAGCAGATGGAGCAAAGCCCAGAGCCGTGGGGAGCACTTACTAAATTTGGTGTGATGAAAGAGCGCATGGGCGATTTACTTACTGATGCGTTGCGTGCACAGATATTGCGCATTGTTGGATACCGTGTGGAGATAATTGAATTTATAGGGGGAGAACACACGCCTCGAAATATCATGATTCGTGCAGTCAAGACTGGGGCACAACCCGATGTGCTAGATATCGATAGATATCGCGAAATCACCGCGCAGTGGGGCGTAGTACCAGCCCTTTCAAAGAAAATTCCGACCTTCACTATCGGTTAGACTTCACTCATGTCTAAGGTCCTTGCATCTCTTCCAGTAGGAGAAAAAGTCGGTATCGCCTTTTCTGGCGGACTCGATACTTCTGTGGCTGTTGCATGGATGCGTGAAAAGGGTGCGATTCCCTGCACATACACCGCAGATCTTGGCCAATATGACGAGCCAGATATTGATTCAGTTCCAGACCGTGCCAAGGAATACGGCGCCCAAATCTCACGCCTTGTTGACTGCAAGAGCGCATTAGTAGAAGAAGGCTTAGCTGCAATTGCTTGCGGAGCCTTTCATATTCGCTCAGGTGGAAAACAGTATTTCAACACAACCCCACTGGGCCGCGCAGTTACTGGAACCTTATTGGTTCGCGCCATGCAAGCAGATTCAGTACACATCTGGGGCGATGGTTCAACCTATAAGGGCAATGACATTGAGCGTTTCTATCGTTATGGTCTTTTAGCTAATCCTAATTTGAGAATCTATAAGCCTTGGCTAGATGCTGATTTTGTTAATGAGCTCGGTGGACGTAAAGAGATGTCTGAGTACTTAGTTGCTCACAAACTTCCTTATCGCGACAGCACTGAAAAGGCGTACTCAACCGATGCAAATATCTTGGGTGCAACACATGAGGCAAAATCTTTAGAGAATCTAGATACATCAGTTGAACTAGTTCAACCAATTATGGGAGTTCGCTTCTGGGACCCAGCAGTAAAGATCGAAACCGAAGATGTGAAGATTTCATTTGTTCAAGGTCGCCCCGTTGCCATCAACGGAAAGTCATTTGATGATGTTGTGGCGCTGATGAAAGAGGCAAATTCAATTGGTGGTCGCCATGGTCTTGGAATGGCTGATCAGATTGAAAACCGTATTATTGAAGCTAAGAGCCGTGGAATATATGAAGCTCCAGGAATGGCGCTGCTCTTTATTGCTTATGAGCGCATGATCAGTGCAATTCATAATGAAGACACTATTGCTAACTATCACGCAGAGGGCCGTCGCTTAGGTCGCCTGCTGTATGAGGGACGTTGGTTAGATCCACAATCCCTCATGCTGCGTGAATCATTGCAACGTTGGGTGGCATCTGCAGTTACAGGTGAAGTCACTTTGCGTATGCGCCGTGGTGATGATTACTCAATTATTAATACAACTGGCCCAGCCCTGAGTTATGCACCAGAGAAGCTATCAATGGAGCGCACAGAAAACGCTGCCTTTGGTCCAGTTGATCGTATTGGACAGTTAACCATGCGAAACCTTGATATCGCAGATACTCGCGCAAAGCTAGAGATGTATAGAGCGCAGGGGCAACTCGGTGATGGTGAATTCAAATTAATCGGTGAACTCGAATAAAGGATGAGAATGCAATCAAAAGTTAAAAACCTAGCTATCGCAGCAGTTATCGCTCTTGCGATTACACCCCTTTCAGCATGTGGAGGAAAAGATAAAGTGGCAGAGACATCATCTAATGGCCTTCCGGCAGTAACTGCAAATGCTGGTGAAGCACCCACAATTACACCACCAACTGGCGTAGCTCCAACCACTCTTCAAACACAAGACATCATTGTTGGAACAGGCACAGAAGTTCAGGCATCTTCCACTTTGACCGTTCATTACACACTCATGACATGGTCAAATGGTTCTATTGTTGAATCTTCATGGTCTGGTGGACAACCAGCAACGTTTCCTCTCTCTGGTGTAATCGCTGGATGGCAACAAGGTCTACCTGGTGCAAAAGTTGGTGGACGTCGCTTGTTAGTTATCCCAGCAGATCTAGGTTATGGTCCAAATGGCTCTGGCCCAATTGGACCCAATGAAACACTTATATTCGTTGTTGACATCATTGGAGTCTCATAAATGAAACTACGCATATTTTTATCTGAATTAGTCGGAACTGGATTTTTGGCTGCATCAATCGTGGGCTCTGGCGTGATGGCTACAAACCTTACTAAAGATGTTGGACTGCAACTTCTTATCGTTGCCGTTGCCACAGTATTTATGTTAGCCACGATGATTCAAATGCTTGGGCCAATTAGTGGTGCTCATTTCAATCCAGCAGTTACCTTAGTTGATCTGATGAATAAGAAAATCGATGGCATGACTGCCCTTAACTATGTGCTCACTCAAGTAATTGGCGCAGTTCTTGGTGTCATCACAGCCAATGTGATGTTTGATCTTCCAGCAATTGGCGCATCCACATCAGCTAAAACGAGTACTAACTTACTCTTGAGTGAAGTTGTAGCCACCGCTGGCCTGATTCTTGTCATCCAACTCGTTGGCGCACAGAAAAAAGGCAGATATATCCCACTTGCTGTGGCTGGTTGGATTGGCTCTGCCTATTTCTTCACCTCATCGACAACCTTTGCTAACCCTGCCGTAACCTTTGCGCGTTCTTTGAGCGATACATTCGCTGGTATCGAGATGTCATCGGTTCCAGGATTTGTTATTGCCCAGCTCATTGGTGCACTTATCGGACTTGGACTAGCCAAGGGATTAGGTAGTGCACGCTAAACCAACTGTTCTCTTTGTATGTGTGCATAACGCTGGCCGTTCCCAAATGGCAGCAGGTTTCATGAAGGCCCTAGGACAAGATCGCATAGAAGTTCTCTCTGCTGGCTCTGCGCCAAAAGATTCAATTAATCCTGTTGCAATTGAAGCTATGGCTGAACTTGGAATTGATATTGCAAACAATGTTCCAAAGATTCTCACTCCAGAGGCAGTTCAAGCATCTGATGCAGTGATAACAATGGGATGCGGAGATGCGTGTCCGTTCTATCCAGGCAAGCGTTATGAAGATTGGGTTTTAGATGATCCAGCAGGCCAAGGAATTGAATCAGTGCGCGTGATTAGAGATGAAATCAAGAAGCGTGTGGAAACTCTGCTTGCAGAATTACTAGTTTAAGAAAGTAAGAATTTAGCTCCAGCAATGAGTAAGACACAGCCTAAAGCCCGCTTGACTCCCACTGATGAGAATCTTTTGATTCCAAAACGTGTGCCGATAAATGCTCCGAGTAAGACGGCCACTAAAAACACAGGTAGTTGACTTGGCAGTGATGATGTTGATTGAAAATTACCTAGCAAACCCGCTACTGAGTTAACGAAGATAAAAGCAGCAACAGTTCCACTGGCCTGCTTAACACCCACCCACCCCAACCAAATAATGAGGGGAGAGAGGAAGATGCCGCCTCCTGTGCCAGTTATTCCAGAGAGCAAACCAACGCATACGCCCATAAAGATTGCTAGAGGCCTATTTACTTCTCTATGAGCCCTATCGCTGTGCATCGCTTGAACTAAAAAGCGTAGGCCAGATAAAAGAAGGAGCACGCCAATGACTGGCCTATACACATCACTAGGAAGATTGATGCGCCCACCAATAAAGGCAGCTGGTACTGATCCAATAATCAGGAATAGGAAAAGGGTTTTATTGAAGAAATTACTTTTTATATAGCGAAGTGCGGTAAAAGAAGAGACAAAGATGTTAAGAGTAAGCGCCGTAGGTTTAATTACCACAGGGGGAAGATCAAAGAGGGTCATGACGGCTATGTAGGCAGAAGCACCTGCATGGCCCACAGATGTGTAGAGAATCGCGCCAAGAAATAGGCATCCTGCAATTAAAAGCGTGTGCGCTTCAAGCACTACTGAACGACCTTTATCAACTCTTCACTAAGCCACCTGCGAAGGTTGTAGGCATCATCAACCATGAAGCCATGCCCAAAGAAGCCATGAATCATTCCTGGATACTCTTTGAGCACGACTGGGACTCCAGCCTTTTCTAGCGCAGTTGCGTAGTTAGCACCATCATCGCGCAAGACATCATGCTCGGCTAAGCCGATGATGGCTGGTGCAACATTGTTAAAAGTTGTTGTTCGTGCTGGAATGGCATATTTGTTGTTCAAGTGAGCCTCTGGAACATAGAGGTTCCAGCACCACTGCATTCCAACGCTCTCTAAACCAAAACCAGTTTCATGGGCAAGGTATGACTGTGATTGATAATTGGTATCTAGACAAGGATAGATAAGCATTTGATAAGCAAGTTTGACATCCCCTGTATCAGCAGCTTTGAGTGCAACTGCTGCAGCTAAATTACCACCCGCGCTGTCTCCTCCCACGCCAATCTTTGTTGGATCAATTCCAAAGCGCGCTGCATTCTTTGCCACCCAGAGCAGACCTGCATAGCAATCATCAAAAGGTGTTGGGAAGGGATGCTCGGGTGCTTTTTGATAGTTAATCCCAATGACTACAAAGCCAGTCTCTGCTGCGATGTTTGACATTTGCGGTGCATAGCGAAGCGTCCAACTAAAGACCCAACCACCGCCATGGAAATAAACAAGTGCGGGTGCATTGGGTTTAACGTTCTTAGGACGATAGATCACTGCATGCAGATCTGCTGTGGGAGAAGTGAAGTACGTATGTTCGGTGTTTACATCATCTGACAGAGGACCTGCATACTTTAAGTAATCAGCAGCATCTGCTCTTCGCTCCTCTAGCGTGGCATCAACTGGCAAAGGATTATTAATTGCTGTGTATTCAAGGAAGGCTTTAGCCTGTGGGTGCAAGGTCATAGGCGAAAGGATAATCTAAATCACAGGGGCTATCACTCACTAGTTTGGCAATCGGGCTCACAGAGCACCCGCACCCAAGTATTTTTAAGCTATGAAACGTAAAGCCGCTCTTCTTATACTCATTGCAACATTCATAGTGGGCGCTAACTCACCTGCCTATTCCGAAGAGATAGCCCCAACTCGAGCCGAAGAAGTTGCAACTCTGCAAATCACATACAAAGCCACTTTTGATACACAGTACGCCAGATTCTTAGCCCTCAAACCTAAGTTGGTTAATGATTCATCCTCAACCTCAATTCTCAAAGATGCAATCATTGATTTCTTAGAGGTCAGAGGGATGATTGAGAGAAGTTTGCTCGATCCTGCCACAGAGGTTGCATCCACAAAGGCCTATGCCGCTGAGGAGTTTGGTGAGTTTGAAGTGACATTAGGCCAACTTGAATACGTAGCGGCTAAGAACAAGGTTATTACCTGTGTTAAAGGTAAGAAGGTAAAGAAAGTTGCAGCTTTGAAGCCTGTGTGTCCCAAGGGCTATACCAAAAAATAGAGGCAGGGCTTTAGACTTCATGCATGTCTATCGCCCACCACGTTTACACCGCAGTTGATTGCGCCCACCCAGCATCTCTTGCCCGTTTCTATGCAGATATAACTGGCTGGGAAGTAGGAGAGCTAGATGAATCTGAAGATACAGTGGAATGGGTAGATCTATTTCATAACGGTGTGCGCATGATGGCTTTCCAAAAAGTTGCCCACTTCATCCCACCCACCTGGCCAGAAGGTCCTGTCCCACAGCAGTTACATTTTGATTTTCATGTCACAGATCTAGATATTGGTGAAAGCAAAATACTGGCTATCGGTGCCATAAAGCATGCCGTGCAACCTGGTACAAACTTTAGAGTTTACCTAGACCCAGAAGGTCATCCATTTTGTTTAGTGAAGAATCCGCAGTAGAGCCATGTGGTTAAAGAAGAAAATCAAAGGCTTGTTCACTAAGAAACCACAAAATAGTGAATCTGAAAGCCGCCTAGATCCCAACGATAATCAATATCGCCGAATGAGATTTGGCATGAAGGCAGCTGGCGGAATTAATGGCCAGTTAATGCGTAGAGCGGCAAACTTCACCAATCCAACGCCGCTGGATGAAGAAGAATTTTAGGTTTACACACATGCGTAGTAATAATGTTCCAAATAAAGTGCATAATCCCTCTCCTGCTGGCAGAATCTCCCCATGATAAAAAGTCCTTCTAAGAAATCTCTCTTCTGGATTGTCTCTGCAGGTATTTTCCTTTCACTCATTACATTTTTAAACGCGCTAGATAGCGGTTCATATAAGTTGGATTCACAATCAGCGAAATTATGGGCTCAAGCTAACGAAAAAGATAGAATTGGAATATATGTTCAGCTTTTGGACTTTAACTCATCTTCACAAACCCTTAAGGCACGTATCTGGGTCACTCCACCTGAGAAGTATGCCTATTTACTAGATAGTAGTGTTCAAGTAATTTATGACACCGCAATTGACATCTCGGCATCAACTATTAACTATAACAGTGACGGTAATGTTGGCTATTGGCAAGCTAATCAATATCTACGAGCTATTGATGTGGAATTAGATGCTGATAACAGCCAAGTAAAATCTTTCAATAATGATAAGTGGTTTCCTTTTGATAGATATTCCGTGGCGTTAACTGGACAAATTCGATTCTTAGTTAAAGGTGGCAATACCGACACACTAAAAGATGATGTTTGGGAATCACTGCCAATTGGAATTCAACCTTACACAGCTAGTCTTTCTGGTTGGAGCGCTGAATATAAACTAGATTCATTTGCCGGCGAAACAGTGGAATCTTCCTTCAATGATGGCCAGTACTTTACCTCTGACATTATTTTAGAAAGAACTTCACTTAATAAGGTTCTTCTACTCTTATTAGGGTTAATCTTCTTAAGCGGTGGCTTTAGTATGTTGATTCTCTTTAGGTCGATTCTCTTGGCGCACCGTCCGCCAACTCTTTCAGGTCTGATTTGGGCTGGGAGTACTGCGTTTACAATGATTTCAACTCGAACGATCATCCCTGGAGACCCACGCATTGGTGTGAAATTTGATTTGTTCATCTTCTATCCTTCATTGGTCATGTGCTTTATATCGGCTGGATTAATGTTCGTAAACTGGATATCCAAGGAGACGTGGACGGCTGAGTGAATTAAGCCTTTTACGTGGGATATGGTCAGATGGGTATAAAAAGAAGTAAGACTTAAGTTTGTAGGCTATAAATAGTAGGTGAACATCTAGGACACTTTCCGAAGACATCTTCCCACCCTGTAAACAAAGCCTTAGTATTAATCCTTGTGAGTACAAAAAGAGGTGTTGCTTTTACGAGCTTTCTCACTTCATGCTTACTGGCGTTACTTCTCATGCCGGCAACTAGTTCGGCAGATACATTACCGCCACCAACAAATCCTGGTCCAGTTGGTGCTCCAGGTCCGAGTTTGACTCCTCCCGACGACCCAGCTGTAATTAAAGATGCTCGTTCAATCTTGCGAGGGGTAACTCCCACTTCATCAAATAACGCAATGGTGTATTTCGATCAAAACCAAGTCAACTTTAAATCTTATATTTCTGTGGAAGATCATGCTTCCGGTCAAACTGGCGGCACACCCATCACATGCCTGTCCCCAGATGATTCAAAATGTACTACAGCATTTTCAGATACAAAGTATCAGCAGATCAAATATGACGTTGCCATGGGAAGTTGTGCTGCACGTGAGATTGCAGCGTGTATCAATTCTTTCTCTCTCGTGAAAGCAGATGGAAGCAAAGTAAAAGCTGAAGCAATTAAGCGGATTTATAACAAAACCAGTCCTGGATGGGCATCTACATTTGATGCTAAAACAAATACTGGATATCCCGGCTCTGATGGTCCATGGATTTGGAGAATTACTGATGGCTCAACAAGCACGGATTACCTCATTCTTGGTTTAGTAAGTGCACTCTTTAATCGCATGCAAGGTGGATCTAATTGGGATGCATCAGAAAAGAGTTTACGAATTTCTATATACCCAGTTAAAAAATATGAGAACCCCGCCTACACCGAAGGTGGAAGCGAAACGGCGTGTTTAGCCGTGGACACCGGTGTGTGCTATCAACGAATAGCTTTTGCTAAGGGATTACGTTTCTCACTAGATCTTAGATTGCCAAAAGTTATTACAGGTTGGCTTAACGGGCGATTGGATAAACCGACTGCATACGCCGAAAACTACAATGATAATTACTCTGAGTTAATCGTCGAAGCAGATCCTCTTGAAGAAATCATCACGGGCAAATGGCTCCCTAATACTGGAGCAGTAACACAATATCTCACAGATTCTAAGAAAGGATTAACTGCTGGGGCAAGTGCAACGAATAATCTAGATATTGCAGGAACGGATCCGGATGACCAAAATGCTGTAAATTACTATGCTTCTCTAGCTAAATTATTCGGAGAATCAGCATTGACAAATTCTCTTGCTTGGCGCCTTAATACCACCTCGAGCGGCGCGCAGACTTTTGATCAAAACTGTCAAAAAAATGAAGGCGTGCAAGGTATCGTAACAAGCAACGCATCTGTCTATGAACCTGGCTCACCACAGTGGAATGGTGAATTAGGCAAGATGTCCTATCGCATCGCTGCACCCATTTATAAATCTGATGGAAAGACAGAAAATATTGGACGATATGCATTCACGATGCGCGCCGACCTCATTAAATGTGTTTATGGAATGACAACTCTACCTGCCTATGCCACAGTAGAAGTCAGTTATGGTGACTCGGGAGAAATGAAAGCGGCCACCACAGCTTTAGGCACCAATAAAGATTGGGTCTATTTACATGCAAATAATTTTGCATATACTGGTGCGCCACCAACGGTTAGTGTGAAGTTGGAGGGTTGGAAAAAGTCAACAACGACGACTCAACCAACACAACCAGGTCAACCAACACAACCAGGTCAACCAACACAACCAGGTCAACCAACACAACCAGGTCAACCAACACAACCAGGTCAACCAACACAACCAGGTCAACCAACACAACCA
>Ga0214919_10004686_pt1 | contig 19823 bp, 12 predicted proteins | sample LL1503_MetaG_FD_177994 | JGI IMG/M metagenome (GOLD analysis project Ga0214919, IMG submission 177994) | Freshwater microbial communities from Lake Lanier, Atlanta, Georgia, United States - LL-1503 | ecosystem: Environmental > Aquatic > Freshwater > Lake | place: USA: Georgia | collected...
GTCATAAATTACATAACTCAATCCAAAAGAAGTGCTTGCTTTTGTTGTTCCACTTGGTGTTGTAACATAAAAGTAGCCGCCTGTTGTTCCTGCAGGTATTGTAACAACTGCTTGCGTTTTAGTACTAGATACAATCGTTAAAGCAGTGGTGTTTAATGTCACACTCGACAATCCTAAATAATAATCTCCCGTAATAGTTACTTGTGTTCCTGCTGGTCCTGCAACAGGCGTAAATGAATTAATTAATGGAGCTGGTTGTAAAATTGAAAAATTATAAATCGCCTTACCATATTTTGTAGTAACAGTTATTGGATTCTTTACTGGATCTGGCAATGAAGATGGAATTTTTACAGTAACGGTTGTGTCATCGGCATAAAACAAAGAGTCCGAAGCAAGCACATTGCTAAATTCAACTTTAAAAGTTGTAGCTAAGTTTTTTCCTTTAATAATAATCCAATCGCCATATACCACTGAAGACAATGGCAGGTCTCTGTTGTTTAAATCTGTAACAGCATTAATTAATGGAGGATTCGTGTTTATTATATCTCCAGCAGTTTTACTGTCTTTTTTACAGGAAAAAAGAAACAACAACAAAAAGATATAAAAATATTTATTTTGAATGATCGTTTTTAAAAAATGATACATAACAGTAGGTTTAAATTTATTAATTAGAATTACCAACCAGGATTATTGGTGGTGATAAATGTGTTTGAGTTTAATTCACTTTGAGGAATTGGCAATAACAAATTTCTAGAGTTTCTAACTTTAGTTATATTATTCTGACCAATACCTATTTTATTCATCACTTGCAAATACACACCCCATCTCATTAAATCAAAACGTCTAATTCCTTCAAAAACAAACTCTCTTGCTCTTTCTGCAATAACAAAACTTCTAAATTCATCGCGCAACAAATTTGCTGGAGCAACTTGTGCTTTTGATCTGCTTCGAATGAGATTTAAATTTGAATACGCCTGAGCCGTAGGGCCATTGTTAATTTCATTATCGGCTTCTGCAACAATTAAATACATTTCAGAAAAACGAATCATTGGTAAATGAGCATCGCTTTTTGATACCGAAGGATCAGTTACATCACTATATTTATTGGTATACGCCCTATCATCGGTTGTAGCATTGTTGGCATATGTAAACCCGTTTACTATTTTGTAATTATAAGATTGCCAAGACGGATAAAAATATTTTGTTTTGGTTGCATTATTCATTTCGTAATTATGCACTACCCCATTTAATACCCTTGTATCGGTTGTGTCATAGTCTTTGTAATGGTTATTAGAAAACCACATGGCACCTCTGCCAAAAGTTGAATACGCCGATAAGTAGTTATGAATTTCGTTTACAAAAAGAGTGCCACTTAAGGATTGTAGTTCCCACATATGCTCTGTTTTATTTCTGTTAGCTTTAGTCCAAATGTCGGTCCAGTTTGCAAACAAAGAATATTCGCCACTGGCAATTACTTCTAATGCTTTGTCTCTTGCTAATATGAAATAATCTTTTGAAACAATGCTTTCTAACCCTGCTACTACTGTTTTAGGATAAGTATAAGTGCCATTGTCTGTACCACCTCTTACAGATACATTGCCAGTAGAAGCACCAGAAGCCATGGTAAGATATGTTTTAGCTAAAAAACCTTTTGATACACCTCTAGTAACACGACCAATCTCTCCAGCATTAATATTGTTTGCTGGCAGTAGATTTGTTTCTGCACTTTTAAAATCTGCAATTATTTGTTTATACACTGCCTGTACTGTTGCCCTAGGCATACTAGCGGTTGGATCTAAAGAAAGAGATTTTAACCTAATTGGAACGCCCCCATAAAGTTGTACTAGTTGAAAATATGCCCAAGCTCTAAAGAAATAGGCTTCCCCTAAAATTCTTGTTTTAATAATTGGGTCAATATTTGTATTTATTTTTTCAACATTTTCTAAAACCGTATTTGCACGAGATATTACTGTGTAACAGCCAACCCAAGGACCGTCTACACCCCAATACCCTTGTGGATTTCCTGCGCCGGCTGTTCCTAAATACCAATCGGCACCTGAAACATGATCGTCGTCTAACATTACTAAATTCCACATGGGTTGCAAGTACAAATCATAAGTAAATAGCGCACCATAAACAGCATTTATTGCAGCTTTTGCATCTGCTTCATTTTTATAAAAGTTTTCGGGAGATAAAAATGAAAGCGGTTTTTCTTCTAGTACTTTGTTACAAGAAAAAGTTGAAAACAGTATTACTGGCAGAATGAATTTCCAGATAATTGATTTATTTATTTTCATAATAATTTGAGTTTTAGAATAAATTAAAAGTTACACTTAATGGATACATTATAAGTTCTTGAATTAGGAAACCCACCTAAATCAACGCCAAATAAAGCAGGGTTATCGCCATAACTATTAATCTCAGGATCATACCCTGAATAATTTGTAAATGTGTACAGATTGTTTACGCCAAGTGAAACTCTAATTGAATTTATATTTCGCACAACTTTTGTTGGTAGCGTATACCCAATATTTACATTTTTAATTCTCACAAAACTTCCGTCTTCAATAAATCTTCTTGTAAAAGGAAGTGTTCTCCAAAACTGTCTAATTGGCTTAGGTGCAGTGGCATTAGTATTGTCTGCTCCTTCTTTCCATGCACCTTGTAACATAGAGAGTAGTACATTTTTTGAAGTACCAATATTCGCATTCCAAACAGTATTCATATTAACAATATCATTTCCTTGAACTCCGTTAATGAAAATACTGATGTCGAAATTTTTGTATTTGAAATTATTAGTAAAACCAAATGTATAATCTGGATTAACATCTCCTATTACAACTCTGTCTGTAACTGAAATAGAAGTAGGATCGTTGTCGAAGTTTTTATACTTAATTTCTCCTATCATTCTACGGATAATATTTAGTGGTTGGTTGTTATACACAAGTGACCCACGAACTTCTGCTTCATTATCAAAATATCCATCTTCAACATATCCATATAATGCACCTATTGGCAAATTCGCGCGTTGAATGAACGGCGCATCACGTGTAGAAATATTACTTGCAAACTGCTCTTTAATATCACCACCTAAAGAAATAATTTTATTTCTATTAAATGAAATATTAAAACTAGACTTCCATTGGAAATCTTTTTTATTTACAATAGCGGCATCTAAAGCAATTTCAATTCCTTTATTTTCTACAGAACCAGAATTCCTTAATTGTCTTTGAAATCCAGTAGAAGCAGGTGTTGTAATAAATTGTAATAAATCATTTGTGCGCTTTAAATATGCATCTATATGTACATTGAATTTTCCTTGCATTAAACCAAGGTCAATACCTGCATTATAGGCATTTGTTGTTTCCCATTTAAGCTCTGGATTAGCCGGACCAGCAAATACATCATCGGCTAAACCTGTTTGAACAGATCCATTAAATGCATAATTATATACCGCTAATTTAGATAAAGAGGCATAAGAGCCAATACCTTGATTACCCGTTTGGCCATAACTAGCACGTAGGGTTAAATCATTAATTGCAGAAACTGATTTTAAGAAAGATTCTTTATGAAGTTTCCACGCAAGTCCTGCAGATGAAAAAGCAGACCATTTATTATTTTTACCAAATTTGCTTGATCCATCTTGTCTGTGAGATACTGATAAAATGTACTTATCTGCATAAGCATAATTTATCCTACCTAAAAATGAAACTAAATTAGACTGATACTTATTTGTAATGATGGGTAACACTTGTTCGGCAGATTGCAAGTTTTCATTTTGTAGTAAATCATTTGGAAATGTTTTTGCTTCTGCTCTTTTAGATTGACCTATATTTTTTTCGTATGTAGACGCAGCAGTTACATTAATGCTATGTTGTGCTATTTTTTTATTATATGTTAAAATGCTTTCAGACACAATACTAGACCAACTATTATCGGATTTTAAGCCCCATCCTTTTGAAGCAAACCCTTCGTAAACAGTTCTAGGATAATATTGGTCACGTGCATTGGTGCCATAATTGAATCCTATGTTTTGTCGGAACTTTAAATTTTTATCTAGCGTAACTTCTAAATAATTTGAAGTAAAAATATTAGTAGCTGTTACCTTATTTAAAACATCCGTTACATATATACTAGGATTAGTAATAAAGTCGTCGCCAATGCCATCGTATTCTTCAATGATTCTAGTTGTTGCAGGAAACGTAAGCGCAGACCTTACTACTCCGGCACTAGCAGCATCGGATTTATCTGTACCAGTTTTTACACCATTGGTAATTGAATTAGAAATAGAACTACTAGTTCCAATCTTAAACATTTTACCAAGATTTCTGGTTAAATTAAAACTCAAGCCAATTTTTTTATATCCAGAAGTTTGAATAATTCCATCTTGATTGGTATATCCAAAAGTTAAATTATGACTTCCCGTTTCAGAAGCGCCAGAAACGTTTAAACTATATTGTTGTGTAAGTGCTTTTTTAAAAATTCTATCTTGCCAATCATTATTATCACCTTCGTATAATGCAGGATTTGCATATAATGGCGTATAACTTGTGCCATCGTATTTGTTAGCATTTGTATATGAAAGGTTTTGAAAATTGGCATATTCAACAGGGGTAAGGGTGCGTAGTTTTTTTGAAACTTCTGCCATTCCCAAATTAGCAGTGAACTCTACTTTGTCTTTACCAACTTTTCCTTTACGAGTAGTAATTAAAACAACCCCATTCGCTCCCCTAGATCCATAAATAGCCGTAGCAGATGCATCTTTTAATACATCTATAGATTCAATATCATTCGGATTAATAAAAGCAAGTGCATTTAGCGTTTGCTTTTCGTCGCTACCTAAAGACTCTGGCGTTAACCCACTACTACTATTATTAAAAGGAACCCCATCAATTACATATAAAGGTTCTGTTCCGCCTAAAAAAGAATTAGAGCCACGAACCTTAATGCTTAAACCAGCACCGGGGGCACCATCATTTTGAGTAACATTTACTCCAGCTAACTTGCCCTGCATGGCTTGTAGTATATTACCAGGATTGTCGCGCATAATATCTTCACGTGTAATTCTTTGCGCCGCACCAGTTAAATCTGATTTTCTTACAGTACCATATCCTATTACAATAACATCTGCTAGGTTTGAGACTGTACTTTTCAACTGTACTTCTATGCTAGATTTTTTTGAAACATTCAATTCAACGGATTCCATCCCTACAAAAGAAACCAAAATACTTTGCGACTTAGCTGGCAGTTCAATGGTAAATGCCCCTTTGTCGTTACTTAAAGCAAGTATTTTGGTGTTTTTTACGGTAATTGTTGCTCCAGCAATTGGCATACCCTTTTCATCAATAACTTTTCCCGTTATTTTATTGGTCTGAGCCTGACTAGCATTCACCAATAAGGTTAATACTAGTAGAAATAAAATGAGCACTCTTTTCATATGTCATATTGATTTTATCAAATGTAAACTGATGTTGATATAATTAATGATACTATTTTATCAATTTATTGTATTTTATTAGTAATTTAAAAAAATGAAAGCGTAAATAAATAATATATTAAGCATCAATATCAATTAAATAAACCGTAATTATCCTATAATTTATATCAGAACCATCAATAATATTATTTTATCAAAAAAGCAAAAGATAACTTACTAAAAGAAATTACGCCACTAACAAGTAGCGACTGTTTTACTGTGCTCTCAAGAACAAAAACCGAGTTGGACTTTCCGCTTCATTACCACGAAGAATTTGAAATAAATCTTATCATAAACGCAAAAGACGCAAAAAGAATAATTGGCGACCATATTGGAGAAATTAATAACATAGAACTTGTGCTAGTTGGCCCAAACCTTCCACACTGTTGGAAAACACATTTGTGCAAAAGCAAAAAGATTATTGAAATAACCATTCAGTTTCACAAAGATCTTTTTGACGACAAATTTTTAAGGAGGAACCAACTGTTTTTCATAAAAGATATGTTTGAAAAAGCCTACCAAGGGATTCTATTTTCAAAAGAAACAACGCTTTTGGTTGAAAAAAGAATTAGCGCATTGGGTAATCAGAAAGGCTTTTTTTCAGTACTTGAATTAATGTCAATTTTAAATACATTATCTATTTCAAAAGACATACAACTCTTGTCTAACGCTACTTTTAGCAATGTTAGTAAATCTTATAATAGTAGGAGGGTTGAGAAAGTAATTGATTACCTAAACCAAAATTTTAGCAAATCAATTACACTAGCAAATGTTGCAAATATGTCTAACATGACAGAAGTGTCTTTTAGCAGATTTTTTAAATCAAATACTGGAATAAGTTTTATAGATAATTTGCTAGAAATTCGGCTAGGTCAAGCATCTCGTTTATTAATTGACACGAATTTGCCTGTTAGTGAAATTGCCTTTAAATGTGGATTCAACAATATTTCGAATTTTAATAGGCTATTTAAAAAGAAAAAGAATTGTACACCCAAAAGTTTCAGAGAAGATTATAGTTATGTAGATAGGGTGTTTATTTAATTTTAAATCCAATTTATAAAGGCAATAGCCTAAACCGATTTACCCTTTCAAGATAGTGTTGAAGGTATATATTTTTTGCTTTTTTACTCAAAAATGAACGATCAATTAAAGATGGAACATCCTTATTAATTGTTGCATCTTTTAGATTAGATCCGGTATAAAATAAACATATAAAATTATTGAATATTGTACTTATGCAGAGAGGAAGGGATTCGAACCCCCGATACGTTGCCGTATACACGCTTTCCAAGCGTGCTCCTTAAACCACTCGGACACCTCTCTGTTTATTTTTCTTAAACCCCAAGCCTAATTAAGGCTAGAAAGGTTTATTTAAATGGATTGCAAAAATAGCTGATTGAACTTAGTAACCGAATATTTTTTGGGCGTTGGCTGTAGTGATGGCTGCCACTTCTTCAATACTGGTATTTTTTGCGGCGGCAAGCGCGGCTACTATATAACTTAAATAACTGCTTTCATTTCTTTTTCCCCTAAAAGGCACTGGTGTTAAATAAGGTGCGTCTGTTTCTAAAACCAAGTGTGCTAGGTCTATTTGAGCCAAAACCTCTGGCAAACCAGCATTTTTGTAGGTAATTACCCCTCCTATCCCTAAATAAAATCCTAAGTCTATTACTTGCTTGGCCAATTCGGCACTCCCACTAAAGCAATGAAAAATTCCTTTCAAACCTTTTTGGGCAAAGGGTTTTACGCGATTAATGGTTTCTTGCATGGCATTGCGCGTATGAATTACAATAGGTATATTTTTATCGAGTGCCCATTGCATTTGTGTATCAAACGCTTCGTATTGCTGCTTTTCGAATGTTTTATCCCAATAAAAATCGAGTCCTATTTCTCCTACTGCCACAAATGGTCGTTTATCTAACCAGGCTTTTACATGGTCTAACTCTGCCTGAACATTTTCTTTTACATAACAAGGATGCAAACCCATCATGGCTATACATAATGATGGATAAAGGGTTTCTAAACCTAGCATTGCATCGGTTGACTCCGAATCTATGGCCGGTAGATAGATTTTTGAAACACCTGCTGATAGGGCTCGGTCTACTACTTGCTGTGTTTCTGCGGAAAATTCTTCGGAATATAAATGACAATGGGTATCAATAAGGGTCATGCTGCAAAAATCGGGAATTTCGTACAAATTAGACGGGCTTAGTTGATTTTGAAAGATTCCTAGCTATTTTTTGGCGGCTGCAAAATAAAAAACAAGGGGTGCCGTTTATATAAGGCAGCAATGCAAAAATTGATAAAATTAGCTTCAAGCTATTTTTTATAGGGTACGGATTAAAAAACTGGCCGAGGTTTCTACCTTGGCCATCTTTTTTTGTTTATTGAGGTAATGCCTTGAACTGGTAGCCCAAATCAGTGAAATAGGCCAAAACCGTGGGCAATGCATAAGAAAGTCTATCATAGGCTTTGGCGCTGTCGTGAAAAACCACAATCGATCCTTTTTTGGTGTATTTAATAACTTGCTCGGCACATTTTATAGGACTTAATGCTTCGTCAAAATCACCACTTAATACGTCCCACATAATTATTTTTGCCAAGGCCAATTGCGTTGATTGATTTTGATCATTTAATGTTGCTTTTACTGCGGCTATTTGGCTACGCTTAATTCTGCCATAAGGTGGTCGAAACAAATTAGATTTTATACATTTTGCAGCTAATTCAATATCCTTCAAATACCTGTCTGTACTGGTTTTCCAGCTATTGGTGTGGTGTTGGGTATGGTTGCCTACGCAATGCCCTTCCGCTATAATTCGATTGTAAATTGCTGGTTCGGCTAGTACGTTTTTTCCTATACAAAAAAAACTGGCTTTGGCTTGGTATTGCTGTAATAAATCGAGTACAAATGGGGTTGCTATTGGGTGCGGTCCATCATCGAAACTTAAATAAATTATTTTTTCTTTTTCCTTAATCCGCCAACAAAGTGTGGGATAGAACCAACGTATAAAAAAAGGCGTTTTTACCAAATACATGCTACAAAGTACTATTTTTTGAGAATGGTTTTTAATTACGGTTCGGCAAAGTTTATCTTTGTACTAATATGAGTAAGAAAGTTCGAGTTCGTTTTGCGCCTTCACCCACTGGTGGACTGCATTTGGGCGGTGTAAGAACCGTATTATTTAATTACCTTTTTGCCAAACAAAACGGTGGTGATTTTATTGTTAGAATTGAAGATACCGACCAAAAACGTTTTGTGGATGGTGCTGAAGATTATATTTTTAAAACGCTGGACTGGTGTGGCATGGTGCCCGATGAAAGCCCTTTGCACGGTGGACCTTTTGCACCTTACAGACAAAGTGAGCGAAAAGCCAATTACCGAAAATTTGCAGACCAATTAGTGGCAGATGGTTTTGCTTATTATGCTTTTGATACAACGGCTGATTTAGAAGCCATGCGTACTGAATATAAAACGCCCGAAAATCCTTCGCCTCAATACAACCATAGTTTGCGCGAAAAAATGCGCAACTCAATGAGTTTGTCGGCACTAGAAGTAACCAATTTATTGGCTGCAGGAATGCCACATGTGGTGCGTATTAAAATGCCTTTAAATGAAACCCTTTCGTTTAATGATATGATTCGTGGCGAAGTGAGTTTTAATACTGCACAAGTAGATGACAAAGTTTTATTAAAAGCAGATGGTATGCCAACTTACCATTTAGCCGTGGTGGTAGATGACTATCAAATGCAAATCACACATGCGTTTCGGGGCGAAGAATGGTTGCCTTCTGCACCTGTACATTTGTTATTATGGAAATATTTAGGATGGGAAGCCGAGATGCCGCAGTGGGCACATTTGCCTTTAATTTTAAAACCAGATGGCAACGGAAAATTGAGTAAACGCGATGGCGATAGACTTGGATTTCCTGTATTTGCAATGGATTGGACCGATAGTAAAACCAATGAAACAACGGTAGGATTTAAAGAGCATGGATTTTTACCAGCAGCTTTTGTAAACTTATTAGCCATGCTTGGCTGGAACGATGGCAGCGACCAAGAAATATTTTCCATGCAAGAATTGATTGCTACATTTTCTATGGATCGAGTTCACAAAGGCGGTGCAAAATTCGACTACGAAAAAGCAAAATGGTATAACCACGAATGGATTAAAAAAACACCAGTAGCAGAATTAGTTAATCCTATAAAAAAACTATTTGCTGAAAAAAATATTTCCATCAACAACAATGATTTATTAGCCAAAGTAATTGAGCTAGTTAAAGATCGTTGCACTGTATTACCCGATTTTATTTCGCAAAGCAGTTTCTTTTTTGAAATGCCTGCAACCCTTGATATTGCTGCAGTAAAGCCTAAATGGGATGATAAGAAAAATATGTTTTTTACTGAATTAATTAGGGCTTACGAATTAAGCAATCAATGGGAAACACACGACCTTGAACGCCAGTTTAAAGAACTCTCTGCGGCAAATGATTTAAAACCTGGCGAATTGATGTTGCCCTTGCGCATCATGTTAGTGGGTGGTAAATTTGGTCCGGGTGTTTTTGATATTGCAGCTCTGATTGGTAAAGAAGAAACTTGCAAAAGAATCAAAGATTTTTTATCGTTAATCCAACATAGTTAATTGATTGTTTAAAAAAAATTTATGCAAAGACCCATTCGCGTACTCGTTGCCAAAGTAGGATTAGATGGTCATGACCGTGGTGCTAAAATTATTGCTACTGCTTTGCGCGATGCGGGCATGGAAGTAATTTATACTGGTTTACGCCAAACCGCCGAAATGGTTGTGAATGCTGCTTTACAAGAAGATGTTGATGCCATAGGTGTGAGTATTTTATCGGGCGCACACATGACGGTATTTCCAAAATTGATTACATTGATGAAAGAGAAAGGAATGAACGATGTGCTACTTACTGGTGGCGGAATTATTCCTTCTAATGATATGGAAACACTACAAGCAATGGGTGTAGGCAACCTTTTTGCACCCGGTGCTACTACTACCGAAATAGCCAACTACATTAAAGACTGGGTGGCTAAGAATCGTGATTTTTAATTTAAAATTCATTGCAGATGTACACGACCATTTTAACTAGTTTGGAGAATAGTATTTTTACCATTACCATTAATCGCCCCGACAAATTAAATGCCCTCAATAATGCGGTGTTTGTTGATTTAAATAAAGCGATTGATGAAGTGTATTCGAATGACGCTATTAAATCGGTTATTATAACTGGTGCAGGTGCAAAAGCATTTGTAGCAGGTGCAGATATTAGTGAGTTTAATCAATTAGATGCGCATACTGCAATGGCATTGTCTAAAGCTGGTCAAGATTGTTTTTTTAGAATCGAACGTTCACCCAAACCCATTGTTGCTTGTGTGAATGGTTTTGCTTTAGGTGGCGGATGCGAACTCGCTATGAGCTGCCATTTTAGAATTGCTTCAGACAACGCCAAGTTTGGTCAGCCAGAAGTGAATCTAGGATTGATTCCTGGATATGGCGGCACACAAAGACTCGTACAATTAATTGGCAAAGGAAGGGCATTAGAATTATTAATGTCTGGAGGCATGATTGATGCTGCAACCGCTTTACAATATGGCTTGGTAAACTATTGTGTTCCACAAGAAGAGCTTTTAATTAAAGCCCAAACTATTTTAGCACTTATTCAAACTAAAGCCCCTATTGCTGTGGCAAAATGTATTGAATCTGCCAATGCTGTTTTTGACGAATCAACCGATGGCTATGCCACTGAAATAGCAGGTTTTGGAACTTGTTTTGAAACAGCAGATCGTGTAGAAGGCACCACAGCTTTTTTAGAAAAACGCAAAGCCGTTTTTATTGGTAAATAAATTCTAATAGTTCTCTTCGTTTTTAGCGGCTTACACTACCTTTACGAAACTATAAGGAAACATTCATTTTTCTTTAAAATTAACTAGTATGCAATATCGTATTGAAAAAGACACCATGGGCGAAGTACAAGTACCAGCCGATGTTTATTGGGGCGCACAAACCCAACGTAGCATTGAAAATTTTCAAATTGCACAAGACATCAATAAAATGCCTAAGGAAATTATTAAAGCATTTGCTTACTTAAAAAAAGCAGCGGCATTAACTAATTTAGATGCAGGTATTTTGGCAGCCGATAAAGCAGCGTTAATAGGACAAGTTTGTGATGAAATTTTAGACGGAAAATTAGCTGACCAATTTCCGTTAGTGGTTTGGCAAACAGGAAGTGGCACGCAGAGCAATATGAATATGAATGAAGTGGTTGCTTATCGCGCTCATGTAATTAAAGGTGGTGCATTAACCGATAAAGATAAATTTATACACCCCAACGACGACGTTAATAAATCGCAAAGTTCTAATGATACTTTTCCAACGGCTATGCATATTGCAGCCTATAAAATATTATTAGAAACAACCATACCAGGTATTTCAAAATTGCGCGATACTTTGGCGCAAAAGAGTAAAGATTTTATGCATGTTGTTAAAATAGGTAGAACCCATTTTATGGATGCTACGCCTTTAACACTTGGCCAAGAAATTAGCGGATATGTTTCTCAATTAAACCATGGACTTAAAGCGATTAATAATTCATTAGCACATTTAAGTGAATTGGCTTTGGGCGGAACAGCTGTTGGTACAGGCATTAACACACCAAAAGGATACGACGTGCATGTGGCAAAACATATTGCCATCCTAACTGGCTTGCCTTTTATTACTGCAGAAAATAAATTTGAAGCATTGGCTGCACACGATGCAATTGTTGAAGCGCATGGTGCATTAAAAACAGTAGCCGTTTCGTTAATGAAAATTGCCAATGATATTCGAATGCTTTCTTCAGGACCAAGAAGCGGTATTGGCGAATTGCATATTCCAGACAACGAACCAGGTTCTTCTATCATGCCAGGAAAAGTAAATCCTACACAATGCGAAGCGCTTACCATGATAGCGGCACAAGTAATGGGCAATGATGTTGCGATTTCTATTGGTGGTGCAACAGGGCATTTTGAGTTGAATGTATTTAAACCAGTAATGATTTATAATTTCTTACACAGTGCCCGTTTAATTGGCGATGGCTGTGTAAGTTTTAACGATAAATGTGCGGTAGGATTAATGCCTATTGAAGCAAATATTAAAAAACACGTAGACAATTCTTTAATGTTGGTTACTGCATTAAACACAAAAATCGGTTACTATAAATCGGCCGAAATTGCACAGACTGCTCACAAAGAAGGAACTACTTTAAAAGAAATGGCCATTAAATTAGGCTACCTCACCGCAGAAGAATTTGATGCCTGGGTAATACCAGCAGAAATGGTGGGCGAAATTAAATAAGTTTATTTTTTTATAATTGGTGCTTTCACCAACTGCGTATCTGTAACCAGTGTTGCTACTCGATAGCCACCAGTATCAACTTCTGTTTTGGAATATTTTGATTGGATGGCTATTAGTTCACTTGTTAATAGATGTGTGGATCCCAAATACAATTGGCTCAATTTAGTCCATTCATTTATTTGTAACAATGCTTTACTTGATATTGTAGTGCCTACTAAATTCAAGTATTGTAGTTGATTCAATTCACTCAAATACTGTAATTGTTTATCCGTAATATTTGAATGTTCAATACTTAGTTTGGTTAAATTTTGCAGCGTACTAATTTTTTGCCAAGCCCAATCAGACAATTGAATAGCAGGCATTCTTAGCCAGATTAATTGTTTTTTTACATCACTAATTTGGCTAAGTGTTTTTTCGTCAATGGTTTTTAAATTAATCAAATTGGCACTGAGGTAATTGCTGTTTTGCGCAATGGGTAAAACCACTACTCCTTTTTTTTGCAAATCAATTAGCACTGATTCATTGGCTTTTGATACCGACTCTTTTGGAATATTAGAAGGAATAATTACAGCGGATGATTTTTTTTCTAAAGCAGTTAAAGCAAGTTTAACAGGATTTGGTTGGTCTAATTCTTTTACTTTTTTTGAAAAACCAGCACCTGTTTGAATCCACCATTGCAAAAACAATCTTTCTTGTTCTGTTAAAGCTATTTTACCTTTTGGAGGCATGTGTTTTTCACTGAGCGGGTCTAAACTTACCCTATGAAAAATTTCACTTTTTTCTGCATTACCAACACTAATAATGGCACCGTCTTTCCCACCTTTTAAAATCCCTTCTTCGGTGTCTAAACGCAGGTTGCCTTTTTGCTTAGAACTGCTATGACATTTAATACATTTTTCGGTTAAAATAGGTTGAATAATGTCTTTATATATTAAGGCCTCTTGTGTATTGGTAATGGGTTTGGGAACAAATAGGGTATCTGAATTGGTTGCAGAAAATGCTTTGGTTAAATAGCCATCTCCATGTGTAAGCGTTCCGCCAAAATGCCCGGTAGTGAATAATAAAATTCCTAAAACAATGGCTATATATTTTGAAATAGCTACTTGTTTTTTTACCGAAAAATAATACCCTATTACTGAAACAATTGCTACTGAAATACCCATCCAACGATGCAAATTTAAAGTGGTTTCATTGTACTCGCCAGTGTTAGATAAAAGCCATCCTGTAGCACAAGAAACTATTGCCGCTATGGCACCTATTAAATAAGCAATAGGAATTGCCGTTGCAACAGATTGGTATTTTGTATTTGTTTGTAATAATTCCAATAAAAGCGCAAACAACAAAATACCAATGGGCAAATGCACCAATACTGGGTGAAAATTTCCAATAAATTCCGTTACTACAAAAAGCATTCTTTAATTATTTTAAAACCAGTTTTTATGCAACTATCTCATTAATCACTCGTCCGTAAACATCGGTAAGTCTAAATGATCGGCCCTGAAATGGATATATTAATTTTTCGTGGTCGAATCCTAATTGATTTAAAATAGTAGCTTGAATATCGTATGGCGTTACTTTTCCGCTGATAGCACTGTAGCCTATTTCATCGGTTTCGCCATAACTAGTTCCTTTTTTTATACCTCCTCCAGCCATCCAAATGGTGTATGCTTCGGTATGATGATCGCGGCCTTTGAATGGATTTGTTTTACCGTCTCTATTTTCTTGCATAGGTGTTCTGCCAAATTCTCCACCCCATACAACCAGCGTTTCATCTAACAAACCCCTTTGTTTTAAATCGAGTAATAAGGCAGTGATTGGTTTATCAATTGTTCTACATTTATTTACCAATCCATAATCAACAGCACCTTTTTCATCGGTTCCATGCATATCCCAACCCCAATCAAATAATTGCACATATCGAACTCCTTTCTCCACTAATTTTCTGGCCAACAATACATTGTTTGCAAAAGATGCTTTACCGGGTTGTGTGCCATACATTTCATGAATATATGCTGGCTCGTCGTTAATATTCATTACATCAGGAACAGAAATTTGCATGCGATAAGCCATTTCGTATTGGGCAATTCGCGCCACAATTTCCGGATCCTTAAACTCTTCGTAGGTTGCACGATTGGCTTCGTTGATCGCATCTATTGAGGCTTTGCGAAGATCCCTATCCATTCCTGCAGGATCTTTTACAAACAATACAGGATCGCCTTCTCCCCTGCATTGTACGCCTTGGTATACCGATGGTAAAAATCCACTACCCCAAACACTTTTTCCTGCATCCGGAAAATTTCCGCCCGATGTTAACACCACAAATCCTGGTAGGTTATCATTGACTGAACCCAATCCATAAGTAGCCCATGCACCAATACTAGGTCTACCCAATCGAGCCGATCCTGTATGCATTAATAATTGCGCAGGCCCATGATTAAACTGGTCTGTTTGTACTGCTTTTAAAAAACTTATTTCGTCTGCTACCGTTGATAAATGCGGTAAATTATCGGAGATCCATGCACCTGAATTACCTCTTTGTTTAAATGCCGCTTGTGGCCCTAACATTTTTGGAACGCCTCTTATAAACGCAAACTTTTTTCCTTCTAATAAAGACTGCGGACAATCTTGACCATCTAATTTTTGAAGGTCTGGTTTAAAATCAAACAATTCTAATTGCGATGGCGCACCTGCCATGTGTAAATAAATAACCGATTTTGCTTTGCCTGCAAAATGCGGTGCATGGGGGTTTAAAGGATGTGCGCTATTTAATACATCAGATCCGTCTTTTGAACCCAACCAATTACAGCCACTTAAAAAAGAACCCAATGCCATTGCCCCAACACCGGTTACACTTTCTTTAAAAAAATGTCGGCGAGTTTGTTGCTGAAGCACATGGTCGTTCGCTTCTTGAATAATTCTTTTATTATGTTTACTCATAGCAATTAGTTTTTGGTGATGAATTCGTCGGTATTCATCATTGCTGCAGCCACCATAATTAATGCGGCCGTTTCTGGTGTTTGGTGTTCTATTTTTGGTCCGGTAATGGCACGCATTTTATTGCTATCTGCACGAAATTTATTCAAAGCAGTTTGATACAATTTTTCAAATGCATTTTTTTTATCGGTACTAATAGTTTGAAATAGGGCAAGTTCATATCCTTTGTTGATTTGTGCAATAGGATCTTTTTTTACAATCGACTGAATACGCCAAGCAAAATGTTGTGCTGCTTCTACATTTACCGAATCATTTAAACTAGTAAGGGCTTGCAAAGGTGTATTGGTTCTTATGCGTCTGATGGTGCATCCTTCCCTACTAGTGCCATCAAAACTAATCATGGAAGGATAAGGTGCAGAACGTTTCCAATAAGTGTACAATGCCCGTCGGTATTGATCTGTACTATCCGATTTTTTCCATACCGAACGATTATAAGGGGAGCTCCATATTCCTTCTGGCTGAAATGGCATCACTCCAGGACCATACATTTTATTGCTAATTAATCCACTGACTACTAAACTCTGATCGCGTAATTGTTCGGCAGATAATCTTACCCGCGGACCTCGTGCATAAAATTTATTATACGGATCTTTTTCAATGGCATCTTTATTAAAATTTGATTGCTGCCTATACGTAGCACTCATTAAAATATGCTTCATTAATTTTTTTAAATCCCACTGGTATTCATTCATTAATTTCCAAGATAAATAATCGAGTAGTTCGCGGTGTGTAGGCGCCATCCCTTGGCTACCCATATCTTCGAGTGTTTCTACAATTCCTTGTCCAAAAAATTGCTCCCAAATTCTATTCACCATGGTGCGCGCAGTGAGCGGATTTTTTTTATCGGTTAACCACTGTGCTAAACCCAATCGATTTTTTGGCGCATTTGTAGGAAGGGGAATTAATGAAGCAGGAACATCTGCTTGTACTTCTTTTCCTTTCACCAACCAATTGCCTTTTACAAATACATGTGTAGGTCGATATAAATCGGTAGGATTTTCTACCATGATGGGTGTATAGGTTGCTTTGGTAGGATTAAATAAATCTTCGAAATGTTTGTATGCCGAATCGTATCCTGGCAAACCCTTACCAGGAAAGGGATTGCTAAAATAAAACCAGTCAAACTGCATACCCGATTCTTCTGGTGTTTTTAATGCCCTATTTGAATAAGTAAAATACAAATGGTGTTTGCCAACCGTTTCAGGAATATTTAAATGATTTATTTTCCAAGCACCTTTTGTGTCTGGCACTTTTATTTTACTAATAACGGTTCCATCTGGTTTGTCTAAATGTATTAACCAAACACCATTAGGATTCCATGCTTTATAGCGATAATAGATCTGTGTATAATTGGTAAGTGATACATCTTTTATTCTGGCGATCGCATTGTTTCTAAACATCAACCATTTAGTATCTGCTAATGCACTATTGGTTAGTTCGTCTGCTATAGTGGAATTAATAGCTGGTGACCCTGTTTTTAAAAACAAACTCAATTCTTTTTCGCGAGTTGGCGCATTGGTTTGTAGCCATTTTTTTAGTTCGACAAATTTCACACTGTCCTGATTGTGAAACTCGCGTAGCAAAGGGTATTCACTATTAGTGTCTTCGTCTCTTGAATTATTAAAAAAAGCCATGAACTTATAATATTCATCATGCTTGAACGGATCATAAGGATGACTATGGCATTGCACACAATTAAAACTAGTACCCATTAATGCCGACCAAGTAGTGTTTACCCGATCAACAACTGCTGCAGTTCTAAACTCCTCGTTATCGGTTCCCCCTTCGTCGTTAGTAAGCGTATTTCTATGAAATGCAGTAGCTATAAATTGTGCATCTGTAGGATTGGGTAATAAATCACCAGCCAATTGTTCTATTAAAAAACGGTCGTAAGGTTTGTTTTCGTTAAAGGCATTAATTAACCAGTCGCGGTATCGCCATATATTTCTTGCATCATCTTTCTCATACCCTTTTGTATCAGCGTATCGAGCCAAATCCATCCATACTGCTGCCCATCTTTCGCCATAACTTGGCAAAGCTAAAAGTGTATCTACTAAATGTTCGTATGCTTTTTTGGATGGATCTTTTAAATAATTTTCTGCAAGTGCATAAGAGGCTGGCATACCAGTTATATCAAGGCTTACACGTCTTAAAAGAGTAGACCTGTCGGCTTCATTGGAAGTTGACAATCCTTGTTTTTTTATTGACTGATAAATATATTGGTCAACTTCATTATTAATAAAACCGGGTTTCCAAAACAAACCAAAAGGACCTACGCCATTGTTTGGAATTTGAGGTGCTTGAACTGGTGTATATGCCCAATGATCTCCCCAATTAGCCCCTTGTTTGATCCAATTTTTTAGGATAGAAATTTCATCATTAGAAAGGGCTAGATGCTTGTAAGGCATTCGCTCTTCGGGGTCGGTTAATGACAATCTTTTAATGAGTTCGCTATTATCAGGATCGCCAGGAATGATGGCTACTTTACCTGATTTATTTTTGGCAAGCGCTTCTTCTCTAAATAGCACACTAAATCCACCCTGGCGTCGAACACCTCCATGACAAGTAATGCAATTTTTATTAAGGATGGGCTTTACATCGGCATTAAAATCTACCCGAGTATTGGTTGAAAAAAAATACGATGTAGCAAGCACAGCCGAAACCAATAACAATACAATCAAGATAGTTTTTGGCAAGCGAGGCAATGGCATGTGGGTTTAATTTATCATTTTAAAGATACTAGTTTTCAGTATTAAAAAATGAATGCAGTTGCAGCAACTAAACCTATCGCTTATTTGATGAAAGATTTACTACCCTATTTTGATACACTTTCATTCCGCCTATATATGTGGCACTTACATTTACTTTTAAAATTTCGGTTTCAGGCACTTTCATTAAGTCTTTATCTAATATAATAAAGTCAGCCTTTTTTCCTGCTTCTAAACTACCCACTTCTTTTTCTAAGAAACTCGCTTTGGCAGCCCAGATGGTCATTCCACGTATGGTTTCTACTCGGCTCAATGCATTTTCCATTTGAAATCCTGCAGCTGGAAATCCTTTGGCATCTTTACGAACCACCGCTGCTAAAAATGTTTTGAATGGAGAAATGTCTTCTACCGGAAAATCGGTACCCAATGGCAACCAGCCATTTTGTTGGAGTAATTGTTTTAAGGCATATCCACCTTTTAGTCTTTCTTTTCCTATTCTTTCTTCGGCCCAATACATATCACTTGTTGCATGTGTGGGCTGTACAGAAGGAATAATACTTGCTGATCCAAATAAATTAAAATCCGAAGGATGCACAATTTGTGCGTGTTCAATTCTCCAGCGTTTATCGTTCTTTCCTTTTAAATATTTATTATACACATGTAGTATTTCTCTGTTGGCGCTGTCGCCAATGGCATGCGTACACATTTGAAAATCGGTATTTGCTAATACCTGCGCCAAAGAATCGTAATGCGATTTATTTTCTAATAAAAATCCCTGCCATCCTTTTTGATCGTTATAAGGTTGAATTAAGCAAGCGCCACGGCTACCAAGGGCTCCATCGGCATATACTTTAAATCCTTTTATAAATAATTTATCGGTTTTTGTAGGACCCGATTTTAAATACTTGGCCAAATTTGCAGGATTATCACTGAGCATTACAAACAAACGCATACTTAATTTTCCTGCTTTTTGAAGCGTGTCTATCATGTCTACATCTTGGTAACTCAAACCACAATCAGTAATAGTTGTAAGGCCTTGTTCTAAACACATCATTTGTGCCGCCTGCAACCATTTTAAATATACTTCGCTAGTTGGCGATGGAATTTGTTCGTACACTTTATCATCGGCGTTATCAATTAATACGCCCGTTAATTTTCCGTCTTTTAATTCGATGGATCCACCAACAATGGTTTGACTCGCATTGATGCCAGCAAGGTCTAATGCTTTTTGATTGGCAATTGAGGCATGCCCATCAACACGTTGCAATACCACAGGCCTATCAGGAAATAATTG
>Ga0214919_10004687_pt1 | contig 19816 bp, 25 predicted proteins | sample LL1503_MetaG_FD_177994 | JGI IMG/M metagenome (GOLD analysis project Ga0214919, IMG submission 177994) | Freshwater microbial communities from Lake Lanier, Atlanta, Georgia, United States - LL-1503 | ecosystem: Environmental > Aquatic > Freshwater > Lake | place: USA: Georgia | collected...
CTGGTCGCGGGGCCTGTGCAATGTTTTGGATGCCATAACCCAGCCCGCTCAGTAAACCGCGCACCCGCTCGGGATAGAGGGCGGCCACAATGCAAGCGGCCCGCCCGCCCCAGTCATACCCGGCCAGTACCGCATCGGGAATGGCCAGGGCGTCCATCAGCATCAAAAGGTCATAGCCCATAGCAGCCTGCTGCCCGGATCGCGGTGTGTCAGCGTGTAAAAAGCGCGACTCGCCAAAACCCCGCAGGAAAGGCACAATCACCCGGCAACCCGCCAGCGCCAGTGGCGGGGCAACTTCTGCAAAAGCATGGATATCGTAGGGAAATCCGTGCAACAAAATCACGGGCGGCCCACCGGCTGGGCCTAGATCTTGGTAAGCGATGCGCAGCACGCCGGCTTCGATACTGCGCAATGCGGGTTTCGTGTTGTAAGGGGTATCCATGTCCTATCTTGACATAGGCAAGATCAAAGCTCCGTCATCGCGACATGGTGTGCCTGTGGCTTGCCCCGGCTGACTGACATGGCGGCGAATCACATTGGCATGACCCCAGCGCGCCACGCCCCTGAACATAGAAGACTTGGACATCAGTCTTTGTCAGATTCAACGGTGCTCATTCGTTATGTTCGCACGTAATTAGTGCTTCGTTTATGAGCTCATTCAATATCATCATCGTCGAAGACAACACCGAGCTGCGCTTAGGCTTGGGAGACCACTTGGAACAGGAAGGCTTTCGGGTGAGCGCGCTGGAGGACGGCGAGAACCTGAGTAGCGTCATCAATGAGAAAGCGCCTGACGCCATCCTGATAGACCTCAATTTGCCCAACGAGGACGGTATTGACATCATCAAGCGCGTAAAGCGCGCTTATCCCCGTTTGGGGGTCGTGGTTTTGACTGCGCGGGTGCGCAACATAGACCGCAAACTGGCTTACGAAGCTGGCGCAGATGTCTTTCTGACCAAGCCGGCCGGAGCCGATGAAGTCAGCACAGTGCTCAAAAGCGTATGCCGCCGTATTGCACCACCGATACAAGATAAAGAATGGATTCTGGATCTGCGGGGCCATCGCATCGTGCCACCGGGCGGGCACGCCATTGAACTCACGGGACGGGAATGCTTGCTGTTGCATGAACTTGCCTTGTCTGCCCATCTATTAACTTTTCACCGCCTCTTTGAGGTGCTCGGCGATGTTGAAGTTACCGAGCAAGTCAACAAAATACGGGTTGAACAATTGGTCAGCCGGGTGCGTCAAAAACTGGCCCCCACGCTAGGAGGGGGCGCCAGCATCAAGGTGCTGCGTAGCAAGGGCTATCGTTTGTGCATACCCTTGCTGGTTCAATCCTGAGCCTTTGGCTTGTGCTTCTGCTGGCGAGCTAGGCACCAAACGCGATCACGGAGCGGGCCTCATCTTTAGGGTGACACAGGCCACCTGACTTAAGCCGACCTTACGCAGGCGCACCGAGCGCGGCCAATGGCGCAATACCCAGAACCAAGCTGGCGGACCTGTTGGGCACGCTGCGTCCGTATCGCTTTACTGCGCGCTGTTAGAGTGACCCACCTGGCGTGTCCCTTTGGTCGCCCACACCCAAGGTCTGCTCATGCCCAACCGCCTTGCCCACATCTTTCCACTGCTTTTTGTCGTCCTCTGGTCCACCGGGTTTATTGGTGCGCGCTTAGGCTTGCCGCATAGCGAGCCGCTCACTTTTTTGTTTGTGCGCTATCTGCTCGTCGTTGCTTTGTTGGTTGCGCTGTCCCTAATCAGCAAAGCGCCATGGCCCGCGCAACCCCGAGATTGGTTTCACATTGGCGTGGCCGGTTTGCTCATTCACGGGGTGTATTTGGGCGGTGTGTTTATTGCCATTTCGATGGGCCTGCCCTCGGGAGTAGCCGCCTTGGTGGTAGGTCTGCAACCCTTGCTGGTAGCCGTGGGTGCTGGCCTGTTTTTGCACGAGATAGTGGTGCGCAGGCAGTGGCTGGGCTTGATCTTGGGCCTGGCCGGTGTGGCCCTGGTGCTAGCGAACAAATTAGGCACGGGGTTTGACCTGCACGCGCTGCTGCCCTGCGTGATCTCGCTTCTGGCGATCACTTGCGGCAATCTTTACCAAAAGCGCTTTTGCCCGCAATTTGACTGGCGGACGGGCGCCGTAGCCCAATTTATTCCCACCGTAGTGTTTACCGGCATTGCAGCGGCGCTGACAGAAAACTTCTATATCGACTGGGTGCCCGAAATGATGTTCGCCATGGCTTGGCTAGTTATCGTGCTTTCGCTGGGCGCAGTCAGCCTACTCAACTGGCTTATCCGCAACAACAACTCGGTCAATGTGGCCAGCCTGTTTTACCTGGTGCCACCTTGCACTGCCGTAGTGGCCTGGTTGCTGTTTGGCGAATCGTTTGCCGGCACCGCGCTGGTGGGTATGGGCTTGGTGGTGTGGGGGGTGTACTGGGCGCGCGGTGCTTAGCCGCTCAGTAAACACAAGCATCCACCCACTTGCCCTGTGTCAGTTCTGCCATGCGCTGTGGGCTGATGCGCAAGGCACTGTTCACCGAACCAGCGGCGGGCAGTACCTCATCGAAGGCCTGCAAGCTGCGATCCAAATAGACCGGCAAATCGGTCGCTAAACCGAAAGGACAAACGCCGCCTACCGGGTGGCCAGTGAGTGCCTCTACTTCATCAAGCGCGAGCATCTTGCCCTTGCCGAAAGCGGTTTTGAATTTGGCGTTGTCAATGCGGGCATCGCCACGGGCCACCAGCAAAAACACTTTGCCATCGGCTAGTTTGAAGGCTAGTGTTTTGGCAATGCGCCCTGGCTCCACGCCATGCGCTTGCGCGGCCAGGGCCACGGTGGAGGTAATCGCCTCCAACTCGACGATCGGCATGTCGATCTGATGCGCCTTAAAGAAGGCGCGCACGGACGCGACGCTCATAGGCTTTGCGCCAATTCAAGTGCCCGCGACATAAGGATTGGTATCGCGCTCCACACCGAAGCTGCTTTCCGGACCATGGCCGGGAATGAATATCGTCTGGTTGCCCATGGGCCATAAGCGCTGGGTGATGCTGTGCATCAAATCAGCATGGTTGCCCTGCGGAAAATCAGTACGGCCTACGCTCCCTGCAAACAAAACGTCGCCCACAAACGCGCGATTCATTTCTGCCGAATAAAACACCACATGGCCGGGCGTATGGCCAGGGCAGTGGCGCACTTGCAGCACATGCTCGCCCAGGCTAACGGTGTCGCCGTCCTTAAGCCAGCGCGTGGGCTTGAAGGGCCGTGCCGGTGGGAAGCCGTAAGTAGCCGCTGCCATGGGCAGGCCGTCAATCCAAAACTGGTCGCCCGGATGCGGCCCGATGATGGGCAGACCTAACCGGTCCGCCAGGTCCTGCGTAGCCGCCGCATGGTCTACATGCGCATGCGTAATCCAGATTTGCTCCAGCGTCACGCCTAGACCTTTGACAGTTGCAATTAAAAGCTCCAGATCGCCGCCCGGATCGATGATGGCGGCCTTGTGGGTTTGGTCACACCAGACGATGGAGCAGTTTTGCTCAAACGGGGTAACGGGGACGGTTTCGTAGTGGAGCATGGGCAGAGTTTATGGGGGCTGATAACAATGCTTCGAACTTTCGGTCAATGTACCGGCCTGATGCGCAACGCTTCCCAGCGACCCCTTTTGCGGTAGATTCTCGCCCACGTTTTGCGTGCAATGGGTGCACATCGCACTTAAAACCCATCAAAAGGGTTGACCACTTGCACACCGCAGCCTAAAAAGTCGCGCACATTACGGGTGGCAAGCACCAATTGGTGCTCGATGGCGGTGGCGGCAATCAGCATGTCGGGGGCGCTGCGCACGATGCCTTGGGCCTGGAACTGCCCACGCAAAACGCCGCCGCGCTGCGCAATGGCTGGCGTTATGGGGTACACGGCGTGCAGGCGTTCCACCAATGCGTTGAACAAAGCGAGTTTGCGGGTGTTGGGTTGCCAGGCGAGCCCGAAGTGGGCTTCTTCCAGGGTGATGGCTGAGATGGCCATCAACTGCACCGACTGCAGCCAGCGCATCACCTGCACGTCGGGGGTGCTTTTAACGAACTCACTGATCACGTTGGTGTCAGCCAGAACGACAGTGGCGCTCATCGTGAGGGCGCCTTAGCTAGGGTCAGCAAAGGCATTGGCGCGCTGCCATGCCGATTGACGCGCTACGAGGCCTGGCCCGGAAAGGCCGGCGTTATCTTGTGGCGCGAAGGTCTCTCTTAGTTGCAGCACCTGCTGATAAATGCTCTGTGCCACGGGTTTGACGGAAGCCTCGCTGCGGGCGAAGTAGTCGGCAGACACCAGCACTGCCACGGGGGTGTTGTGCTTGGTGATAACCTGGGGATGCTGCTGAGCCGCTGCGATCAGGGCAGAAAGCTGCTGGCGAGATTGGGCAATAGATATAGACATAATAGTTTTAAATGTTCTTTTAATTTGTACATTATATACATCCTATAAAAACTGTATCGGACCGGACTTGCACCTGGCCAGCGCATTTACCGCGAAGCGCCCAAGCTTTGCGCCACCTGCGTGGCCAAAAAGTCGTAAACAGCTCGTAATCGGCAAGAATGGCGGCGCCACGGTGCAAATGTGGACGCGCTTGGGCTACGCACCAGAGGTGGGGCCCTCACCACGCAGGGGTTTGCAAGCGCATTTGGAAAAGGCCTGATGGCTCGCAGTCGGGCCAAGCCTGCGCTTTGCCCAGATTCGGTTTTGACCTGGATCAAGGCCAATTAGCGGGTTGGCGCCAACAATCCATGCATGGATTTTTCCCCTTCTGCGACTTCCCGAAAATGGTGGGAAAAGACAAGGGTATTTTTTGAGCGCTACATCCTGCCGCACAACGGCGCCTGGCACCAAAGCGTGGCCGATAGCGTGTATCCACCGCCATTCTTAGCCGACCTAAAGGCGCTGGCCAAGGATGAGGGTTTATGGAATCTGTGCCTGCCCGGCCTGCCCACCAGCGCGCCAGGTACGCGTCTATCGAATTTGGAATACGCGCCTATTGCCGAACTACTGGGCCGTTTGCCGTGGGCCTCTGAAGTCTTCAATTGCCAGGCGCCTGATAGCGGGAATATGGAGTTGTTGTTGCGCTACGCAAATGAAACCCAAAGCAAGCGCTGGCTCCAGCCATTGCTTCAAGGCCAAATACGCTCGGCCTTTGCCATGAGTGAGCCCGATGTGGCCTCCTCTGACCCAGCCAATTTGCAAACCGCGTTGCGGCGTGAAGGCGATACCTTGGTTCTACAAGGGCGCAAATGGTTTATTACCGGCGCGGCGCATCCGGACTGTCGCCTGCTCATCGTCATGTGCCGCGACCTGGATCTGGCGGGGCGGGCTGACACGGACCCGCACCGGCAACACAGCCTAGTGCTGGTGCCCATCGATGCGCCAGGCGTGCACACGTTGCGCAATATCCCGGTACTGCACCACGTAGCGCCCGAGGGGCATTGCGAGATTTTGTTGCAGGGCGTACGCCTGGGGCCTGAAGCTCTGCTGGGGCAAATGGGTGCGGCCTTTGCCATGGCGCAGGCGCGTCTGGGGCCAGGGCGCTTACACCACGGCATGCGCAGCATCGGACAGTGTGAGTTGGCTTTGCAATTGGCCTGTGCTCGGGTGCGTGAGCGCGAGGCGTTTGGGCGCCATATATCTGCTTTTTCCAATGTGCAGGACTGGATTGCCCATTCGCGGGTAGCTATTGACCAGGCCCGCTTGCTACTTTTGCAAACGGCCTGGCGGCTTGATCAGCCCGATAGCGACCCGCAACAACTTCGCAGCGATGTGGCGGCGGTAAAGCTCGTGGCCGCACAACTGCAAACGCAGGTAGTTGACCGCGCCATACAAATGTTTGGCGCCATGGGTTTATCGCCCGACACGCCGCTGGCCTATTTCTGGTCCTGGGGGCGTGCCATGCATTTGATGGACGGGCCCGATGAAGTGCATTTACGCAGCATTGCCAGGCATGCCTTGCGGCAATCCGCTAAACAAGGCGCATCGCTGGCTGCTTACTTCACCACGCCCGAGCAATTGAAAACGCCGCCGCAAATCCGCTGATAGCGGTCGTGAGCGCCATAGTTGGCGCCAGAGTGCAGGGCACAATCAGTGCTCCTGTATCAAGCGTATGACTAGCCAGCCTCTTTCTGTTTCCCCGCAACCCACCGTCGAGTCCTTTGCCCGTATCGCCGGCTTGGAGGCCTTGTGTCGGGGCTGCACTTTGTCAGTCTTTCCCTTGTTGCTGTACCGCGCATGGGGCAGTGCCCAGCTGGTTTCTGAAATTTATTTTTGTGTCGGGCTGGCGTCTTTAATGGCAGCGCTATTGGTACCGGCGATGGCGCGAATTTTTACGCGGCGACAGGTATATCTAGGCGCAGTAAGTTTGTATCTGGTGGCTTCGGCTTTGGGCATGCTGCAAGGCAAATGGACGACGCTGGCGCTTTTATGCGCCATCATCGCCGCCGCGATTTCTTTTGTTTGTTACAACAGCTATGTGCTGGACCATCTCGAGAAAACCGATTTCAGCCGCCTGGAGACGATGCGCCTTTTTTACGGCGGTACTGGATGGGTGGTAGGGCCGTTTGCCGGGGTTTGGTTGTTATCGGTATGGGGTGGGGCACCATTTATTTTGCTGGCGGGGGCTGCTAGTTGGATGGCCTGGCTTATTTGGAAAACGCCCTTGGGTGATGGCAAATTTCTGGCACGGGGATCGGGCAACGGCACGGAGCCAGCGCATGATTCCCGCAGAGCGAATCCTCTGGCGCTGATCATCCGATTTTTCTCGCAACCCCGCTTAGTTACCGCCTGGGTGTTGCCTTTGGTGCGCTCCTGCGGGTGGTGGATGTTTTTTGTCTATCTAGGAATTTTTGCAGTCGAAAACAAGCTGGGCGAACAAGTTGGCGGTATCGCTAGTTCGGTGGCCAATATGGGCCTGTTTTTGGCGCCTTGGATGCTGTTATGGATGCAAAAACGCTCGGTGCGCACCGCGATCCGTGTCGGTTGTTTGGGCGCCAGTGCATGCTACCTAGCCGGCGCTTTTCTTTCGTACTGGCCTTGGGTAACGGTGGGCTTTTTGTTGGCAGGCACCTTGTTTCTGGTCTTGCTCGATACCTGTGCAGGTTTACCTTTTTTGATGTCGGTCAAGCCATCCGAGCGCACTGAAATGTCGGCGGTATATTCCAGCTTCCGAGATGTTTCGGGCATCGTTTCCCCCGCGATTGCGTGGCTGGTGCTGCAGTTTTCGCCGGTCGTGGGCGTGTTTGCTATCGGGGCTCTGATTTTGCTGGGCGCTTGGCACCTCGCGGGGCGCTTACATCCAGAACTCGGGGTTCCGGGCTCAGCACGGGTGCGCCAAGGTGCTGATAGCGCATCTGCATAACAATGCCCTCGGGGCTTGGTGCGTCGCCCAAACTTGCGCCTAAAAAAGGATGCGGCCGCGCAGAATATCCCACCACATGCGCCAGTCGCCCATAAAGCTGAACAAGGGGTATTTAAACGTGGCGGGGCGGTTATGTTCAAAGAAGAAATGGCCCACCCAGGCAAATGCATAGCCCTGTAGCAAGGACAAAGGAATTAACCACGCGTTGCCTGTAATTGCCGCTGTAACCAGCAAAACCAAGCCAATACTAGAACCCACAAAATGCAACCGCCTAGAAGTGCGGTTTGCATGTTCATTCAAGTAAAAGGGGTAAAAATCGGCAAAGGTCTGGATCCGTGTTTCGTCAGGCATGGCGATCTCCGTCGGGTGGGATTCCATCATAAAGGCTTCTGTCGCGATCGGGATGGGTCATCCTGAGTCGAGAGAGCGAAGTGTTTTCGCGGGACAATGCCGGTTTTGATCCTGCCCATCACCATGCCTCTTTCCACAGACCAAAATCGCACCGACGACACCCGCATTCGCGCCATCCGGCCTTTGATTGCACCGGCCTTGCTGCAAGAGCAATTGCCCGCTTCCGAAGCCGTTTTGGCGCGGGTTGAACAAAGTCGGCAAGCTATTTGTGATGTGCTGCATGCACGTGATGACCGGTTGTTGGTGGTGGTAGGCCCATGCTCCATTCACGACTATGGTCAGGCCATGGAATATGCCCACTGGCTGCAAACCCAAGCCAAAAGCTTGGAGGATGATTTGCTGATCGTGATGCGTTGTTACTTTGAAAAACCACGTACCACTGTTGGCTGGAAGGGCTACATCAATGACCCGCACATGGACGGTAGCTTTTCTATCAACCAGGGCTTAGCTTTGGCCCGCGCCTTGTTGCTCGATATCGTCAATGCCGGTTTAGCGGTAGGCACTGAGTTTTTGGATTTGCTCAGCCCACAGTACATCAGCGACCTGGTGAGCTGGGGCGCAATCGGCGCTCGAACCACAGAGAGCCAAAGCCACCGGCAGTTGGCCAGTGGCCTGAGTTGTCCGGTGGGATTTAAGAACGGTACTGATGGTGGCATCAAAGTGGCGGTTGATGCCATGCTCGCCGCGCAATCGGCGCATGCCTTTATGGGCATGACCAAATGGGGGCAAGCTGCGGTCTTTGAGACGCAAGGCAATGCCGATTGCCACATTATTTTGCGCGGCGGCAAACAACCCAATTACAGCGCCGCCGACGTACAAGCCGCTTGCAGCTTGCTCGAGAGTTCGGGTTTACGGCCGCAATTGATGATCGACGTGTCGCATGCCAACAGCAGCAAACAATACGCGCGACAAATTGATGTCGCGCAAGAGGTTGCCGATCAGATTGCGGGGGGAGACTCTCGCATAACGGGCCTGATGATTGAAAGCCACCTGCGTGAAGGCCGTCAGGACAAGGTGGAGGGGAAGGCTTTAGAACGCGGGGTTTCGGTGACCGATGCCTGCATCAGCACCGCCCAAACAGCGCCGGTATTGCAAAGCTTGGCGATGGCGGTGCGCAGGCGACGCACGTTGGCGCGTTAAAGCGCCTAAATATCAACCGGCGGTACGACGCGGCACCATGGGGCCCCGGCCTTCGATATGGCGGAAATTGATACGTCCTTTGCTCAAATCATAGGGCGATAGCTCCAGTGACACGCGGTCACCGGCCAGGATACGAATATGGTTTTTACGCATTTTTCCCGCTGAATAGGCGATCAGCTGGTGACCGTTATCCAAGGTCACCCGAAAACGGGTATCAGGTAATACCTCGTTCACGATTCCCATCATTTCAATTAACTCTTCTTTTGCCATAGGGTTTCCTTTGCTCGCAATGCGGATTGTGGCATGTTCGGGGGGGTTTAGGGGCTGCCAATGGCGCTGTGCGCCCAGCCGATGCCTTGCTCTAAGGCATATTGTGCGGCCGCATCCTGGCTTTGAAAAACTGGACTGAAGCGCATCACACGGTCGGTACTGGCCTGTCCTTGGCCGCTGGCGATCGACACCTGAGCGCAAAACTGGCCAGCGCCAAGACGCGCAGGTAAGGCGGCAATTCGGTATTTACCGATCGTGGTCGCGGCTTCTTGTGCCGCTGAAAATTGTCTGTACATCATGAAAAATAGAAACTCACCGAGCTCGGCAGGGCGCAAGTGACAAGGAAAAGAAAAGTCGCAATGGAGGTGTAAAAACCTGTTGTGGCATCGACTAGCAGATGCTTGGCACCGTCCTCTGCCGGGAAGGTGGTGGGCGTGTGGGACGCCGTTTCTGCTCGCCTAATGTAACACGCGACCATGAAAGCCTAAGATAGAAGGGCTGCGCGGGCTAGGTATACACCAACCCAAAATGCTTTTTTCACTGGAAATACCCGGGCTCCGGGAGATACAGGCAATGGATGAAACTCGACCGCTACGACCAACAAATTCTTCAGGTGCTGCAGGAAGATGGCCGCATCAACAACCAGGATTTGGCCGACCGCATCGGCTTATCGCCCTCGCCCTGTTTGCGCCGGGTACGCGCTTTGGAAGAGGCTGGTTTAATTTTGGGTTACCGGGCACATTTGGATGCGCGCAAACTGGGTTTAACCTTAATTGCGCTTATTCATATTTCGATGGACATTCACACACCGGAGCGCTTTGCGAATTTTGAAGCAGAAATTTCCGTAGTCCCTGAGGTTTTGGAATGCTTGCTAATCACTGGCCAAGAAGCGGATTACCAACTCAAAGTTATTGTGCGGGATATGGACCACTACCAGTCATTACTGCTGCAGCGTATTACCCGCATTGCTGGTGTCACCGGTGTGCATTCCAGCTTTGTATTGCGCAGGGTGCTCGACAAAACGGCGGTGGCTGTGGCCACCGGTTCGGCCTGATCGCTTAACGCACGTCCGGCAACTCGATTTTGACTTCAAGCACTTCCAGATTGTCTTGACGCTCTAGTTGCACCTTGATGTCGTTCGGATTGATTTTGATGTACTTGCTGATCACCGCAATTAAATCGCGCTGTAAATCGGCCATGTAATCGGGTTCGGAAGCATTTCTGCCCGAGCGCTCGTGGGCAAGTATGAGTTGCAAGCGTTCTTTGGCAACACTGGCCGTTTTTTTCTTCTCGCCCAACAAAAAAGAGAGAAAGGACATGCTCTTAGTTCCCACCGAATAAACGCTTGAAAAAGCCGGGTTTAACCGCCTCGGTAAAGCGCATGGGTTTGTCGTTGCCAAGGAAGCGATCAATCACATCCTTATAAGCCTCAGCGACCTCGCTACCAACCATATGAACCGCAGGCACGCCTTGATTGGAAGCTTGCAACACGGTTTCACTTTCGGGAATGACACCAATGAGTTTGATGCGCAAAATATCCTGAATATCTTCAAGCGACAGCATCTGCCCCTGGTCCACGCGGGCTGGGTTGTAACGCGTAATGAGCAAATGCTCTTTGATCGGCTCCAAGCCCTCAATGGCGCGCTTGGTTTTGCTGGCCAGCATGCCCAGGATACGGTCTGAATCGCGCACCGAGGAAACTTCGGGATTAGTCACGACCAACGCCTCATCGGCGTAATGCATAGCCATTAGGGCCCCGGTTTCGATGCCGGCAGGCGAATCACAAACGATGAATTCAAAATCCATGGCTATCAGGTCATTGAGTACTTTTTCAACGCCTTCTTGCGTTAAAGCGTCTTTATCGCGTGTTTGAGAAGCCGCCAGGACGTATAGGTTTTCGCACTGTTTGTCTTTGATCAGCGCCTGGTGCAGGTTGGCTTCCCCGGAGATGACGTTGATCAAGTCGTACACCACGCGGCGCTCGCAACCCATGATTAAGTCCAGATTGCGCAGGCCCACATCGAAGTCAATAACCGCTGTTTTGTGTCCGCGCAAAGCCAGACCGGTTGCAAAACTGGCGCTGGTGGTTGTCTTACCAACACCGCCTTTACCGGAGGTGACCACAATAATTTTTGCCATGAAGAGCTATCTTTCCAAAGTAAGGGTCAATGCGTTGAATTTTACGTTTTCAACGCTTCGATAATTATTTTTTCTTTTCCGTCGTCACTCAAACGGACTTGGGCGGGTTTACCCAGTACATCTGGGCCTAATTCCTGCTCGGTCGTACGATACACACCCGCAATGGACACGAGTTCAGGCTCCAAAGCAAGCGCAAATATGCGCGCTGATGTATTACCTCTTGCGCCTGCCATGGCTTTACCGCGCAAGGGTGCATACACATGAATATTGCCATCGGCAATGACCTCGGCACCCCGATTCACCATCGCCATCACAATTAAATCAGCACCACGGGCATAGACTTTTTGGCCCGAACGCAAAGGTTTATTCACCACCATGGTTGGATTCGCACCCTCTCTGGAAACGGCCACTACCGGCGCTGAGGACGCTGTTTTACTGACCGCTACTGGGGGAGCCACTGGCGCTTGGGAAGCCTCGGAATTTGCTTTAGCTGCCGCTGGTCTGCGAATATCAGGTGGCGCTTCCGCAATTCCCGATTTTTTTGCCACATCCAGACTCGCTTGATCTAGACCACGCACCGCACTGGCAACCAAACGGCACTGTCCCAGGGTATTCAGCAGCAAATTCCACTGTGGATGAGGAAGTGTTAAGCCGGCAGCGCTGAAGTCCAACACCAAACCGTCGGTATCAAAAAAGTCGGGGCTTTCGCCATTGGGGCCGAACTTTTTAAGGAGTTCAGCCGCGACCTTCGCTAAGTCCGGGCTTTTGACCAATAAAGCAACCAAGGTCAACTGGGCACTTTTGATCTCAAACGCAGGTGCGTCACTGGCAGAAAAAGCAAGATCTGGTTGAACCGGCATGGTGAACTGCACAGAATTGGAAGCGAAAAACCGATTTTACCTGACAGAAATTCACGTCCTGTCCGTCAAACGTCGACTTGATCCAGTGTGTTTGAACTTATGCACTGATCTCTTCCTTTCTATCTCTTCTCTATATTTGTATATTAAATTAGTAGTAGTAGATAGAGTCCCCCATATTTTGGGAGAAAAGTAGATTTTTACTTTACAGATCAATAACTTAAGTCAAGGCATAGTATGTGTATCAAATGTTGTAATAGATGGGCTTGAATATGAACAACATCGGATTATTTGCCGGGCCTGTGGATAACTTGCTAGTTGTTCTGATCTTATGCACAGGATTGCCCGGTTGGTGTGGCAAGCGTATGCTTGCGCACTATTCCTATGTAAAGGTTATCTATGTTATTTCTAGTGTTCGGCTTGCTACTCTTTCTTGGTACGCACTCTTTGCGTATCGCTGGGGATATACCGCGCGAACGGTTTATCGGACGATTTGGACCCGCACGTTTCAAAATACTTTACACCTTGGCTTCATTGCTGGGCTTTGTCATGCTGGTTTATGGTTTTGGGGTTGCACGCGATACGCCTGTATTGCTTTGGACGCCCCTACCTGCGATGAAACATGCAGCCTATCTATTAACTTTGATTGCCATGGTGTTGATGGCAGCGGTCTATGTGCCGCGCAACGCAATAAAGTCCACTTTGCACCACCCGATGGTCTTGTCTGTTAAGACCTGGGCCCTAGCGCATTTGCTGGCAAACGGCACACTCGCGCACCTACTTTTATTTGGCAGCATGTTGCTGTGGAGTGTTTTATTGTTTAAAGCATCCAGAGCGCGAGATAAGCGTAATCAAGTGGTCTATGCGCCGGGAAACATGGCTTCCACTGTCTTGACGGTAGAAATAGGCTTTGCTATGTGGTTGGTATTTGTGGGCTGGGCCCATGGATGGTTGATAGGCATACAGGTAATGTTCTAACCATACCAACGGCCATAATCGGGTTTTATGGGAGTTTTCAAAATGCCAAGAAATGTATTGGACGCGTCGCGTATTCATCCTTCGGTTCGAGACACCGTTGCCAACCACCACCGCCATATGGTGGATCGGGTGGAAGCAGAGATTGCTAAGCATCCGGTGTTAGTTGTTGGTATGGCGTTTAATCCCATGCCTAAAAAAGCGCGTGCTGCTCTAGACGCTGCAGGTATTGCGCACGGGTATATCGAGTTTGGTAGTTATTTCAACACTTGGCGCGAGCGTAATGCGCTCAAAATGTGGACGGGTTGGCCCACTTTCCCAATGGTTTTTGTGAAAGGCGTGTTGGTCGGTGGCGCTACCGATGTGCAAGCCTTGATTTCCAGTGGCGAATTGAAAAAAATGCTGGCGTAAAAAAACCCCGGCAGCGCCGGGGTTCTCCCAGTGAGCTTCAACTCTCCGTACATCAACCGTGGTTCGGACCATGCATCCAGCGCGGCATCGCTTTGGCATCAAAAGCTTTTTTCTGCTCTGGCGTTAGCACTGCATAAAAAGTCTTCACCGCTGCCGCGTGTTTGTCCATCTCGGCGACGCGTGCTTCGTGGTGCTGAGACATCATCTGTTTCATTTTGTCTAGGCGCTCAGGCATGCTGAGTTTTTCCATTTCACCGCGGTCAGGCTGCGGCGGACGGGTTGATGGGGTCATCACGCTCACCAAAGCAGCCCAAGCAGGCTCTTGTTCAGGCCCTAGCTTGAGCTCGGCTTTTAGCTTTTGCATATGTTGCTTCATGCGCACGCCCATGTGGTCGCCGTCTTTGTCGTGCATGGCGTGCATGCCTGCTTTGGCCGGCTCGTCCTTTTGGGGGCTGCTTTGGGCGCTTGCATAACCGGTAAACAAGGTGAGCGCTGCACTCGTCAGCCATAAAGTGGTACGAATTTTCATGACAAGTTTCCTTAGGATTTTCCGATGAAGCGGGGTGCTTTTTCGGATGGCCCTATAGTGCTCCGCTTGTATGTGGCCGGTGTTGCGCCATGGCAAGGCTTTGTAAAGTTGAACGCCTTTTGTATCGGCCGGCGGTACTTATGGCTGCCATTGCGGCCATAGCTTGACCCGTGTCAAGATGCAACCGCATAGCCTTCCTCGACAATTGCTTGGCGCAGGGCTTCGCGTTCCTTGGTGGACTGCACTTGCACCAGGTTATGGTCCCGTCGGATCAGCACCTGGGCGCCAGGGTCTTGTTTTTGTACGGCTTTGGTCACTGCTTTTTCGCAATGGCCACAGGTCATTCCGGTCACGGTAAATTCATGGTTCATGGCATATCTTTCAAAAAATCGTGGTGGCTGCATTGGATTGTGCCTTGACGCGGGGCGACTTTTTTTGACACAAAACAAAGGCTTCCTACATGCCTGACATGGCAAGCATTGCGCCACTTTCTTTGGATATTGGCATCGGCGGCATGACCTGCGCATCTTGCGTAGGGCGCGTGGAAAAGGCGCTGTTGCGCGTACCGGGCGTGCAAAGCGCCAGTGTTAATTTGGCTACCGAATCGGCCCGCGTGGCTTACGTGGCAAACCAGGATACCGGCGCCCCGGTAGACGCCCTGGTGCGCAGAGCCGTGCGCGATGCGGGCTATGAACCCAAAGAGTCAGACGCGGCGTTGGATGCGCCTGAGCCCTCGGCTTGGGCGGGTTTTGGGCCGGTGGCCTGGGGCTTTGTCTTGTCGATTCCACTGGTCTTACCGATGCTGGGTGAACTGGTCGGCTGGCATTGGATGCTGCCATCGGTTTGGCAGTTTGCGTTGGCCACGCCGGTGCAATTTCTGCTGGGCGCACGCTTTTACCGGGCGGCTTGGCATGCGGTGCGCGCTGCCAGCGGCAATATGGATCTGTTGGTTGCTTTGGGCACCACCGCTGGCTGGGCATTGTCGGTGTGGCTTTGGCTTCGAGCCCCGCAAGGGGCCATGGTGCATTTGTATTTCGAAGGGTCGGCCCTCGTGATTACGCTGGTGCTGCTAGGCAAATGGTTGGAAGTGCGCGCCAAGCGCCAAACCACCTCGGCCATCCGCGCATTGCATGGTTTGCGCCCGGCGCGCGCACATTGGCTGGGCCCGGATGGTGAAGTCGATGTGCCGGTGTCCGAGCTGCTGGTGGGCGACGTGGTGGTGGTTAAAGCAGGCGAGCGCTTTGCGGCCGATGGCCTCATCAGCGAAGGCCAGACGCAAGCCGATGAATCCATGCTCACCGGGGAGTCCATGCCGGTTACCAAAGCGCTAGGGGCGCGAGTCCATGGCGGAAGCATCAATGGCGATGGCCGGGTATTGGTCCGTCTGACAGCGGTGGGTACGCAAACCGTGCTATCCCACATCATCCGTTTGGTGGAAGATGCGCAGGCTGCTAAAGCCCCTATACAACGGTTGGTGGACCAGGTCAGCGCAGTATTTGTGCCGGTGGTTTTGGTGGTGGCGCTGGCCACGTTGGCCGGTTGGATGTTTGCGGGCGAGCCGCTGGAGGTCGCCCTGATTCGCGCCGTGGCAGTGCTGGTGATTGCTTGCCCTTGTGCGCTGGGCTTGGCCACACCGGTGGCCATCATGGCGGGCACGGGGGTGGCTGCAAAGTACGGCATCTTGATCAAAGACGCACAGGCTTTGGAGTTGGCACACCGGGTCGATGTGGTGGCTTTTGATAAAACTGGTACCCTGACAGAGGGGCGTCCAAAGTTGACGCGCTTTGTGCCCATCGATGTGGCGCTGCCCGGTGCTGTGGGCGGCTCGCTGCTTTTGCCCGCCTTGCTTGAGGATGAGTTGCTGCGCGTTTGCGCCAGTCTGCAAAGCGGTAGTGAACATCCGCTGGCCCATGCGGTTCTGGCTTATGCCAAAACACAAGGCGCAAGTTGGGTGGCACCGCAAGATCTGCAGGCTGTGCCCGGGCGCGGTAGCTTTGGCAAAGTCGATGGCCAGTCGTATGCCCTGGGAAGCTGGCCCTGGATGTTGGAATTGCAAGGCGGGGGCGATGCTCTAGAAGCGTCCGCTACCGGCGCACAAGCACATGCTTTGCAAACCTTGGGAAGCAGTGTTTCCGCACTGGCCCAATTACAAAACGGCATCTGGCATGTGCGCGCTTTCATGGCGTTTAACGACGAGCCTAAAGCTGGTGCGCAACAGGCAATTGCCGGTTTGCGCGCCAAGGGTTTGCAAGTGGTCATGATTTCGGGTGACAACTGGGGCGCGGCGCGTGCCATGGCGGTGCGCCTGGGCCTTGATGCCAGTGAGGGCAGCGCCGAGGTACTGGCCGGAGTCTTACCCGGCGACAAAGCGCAGCGCGTGCGTGATTTGAAAACCGCAGGCCATGGCGGCAAGCCCCATACCGTGGCCATGGTGGGCGATGGCGTAAACGACGCGCCGGCCCTGGCCGCCGCGGATGTGGGCATGGCCATGTCCAACCCTGATGGCGGCGGCACCGATGTGGCAATGCAGGCGGCGGGCATTACCCTGATGCGTGGCGACCCGCGCCTGGTGCTCGCGGCCTTGGATATTTCGCGCCTTACGGTGGCCAAGATTCGGCAAAATCTGTTTTGGGCTTTTTTCTATAACGCAGCGGGTATACCGCTGGCTGCGCTAGGTTATTTGCATCCCGTGTTAGCGGGTGGCGCAATGGCGCTCAGCTCAGTCAGCGTAATGGCCAATGCTTTGTTACTGAAACGCTGGAAAGGGCCTTGAGGCTTGCGCTTTCAGACCAAGCGACTTATGCAAAAGCGCAGCGCCGTTCGTTTGTACTTGCTCTTTTTCAAGCGGCCATCGTCGGGTAATCGGTGTATCCCTTGTCGCCCCCGCCATAAAAGGTCATGCGGTCTGGTGTGTTGAGCGCTGCGCCTTGGCGCAGGCGTTCGGTGAGGTCCGGGTTAGCGATAAACAAGCGTCCGAAAGACACCAGATCTGCGCCGTCGGCCAAGGCTTTTTCTGCCAGCGTCTGGTCGTAGCCGTTGTTCACCATCCAGGCGCCTTGGCCGCCCGCATTTCGGTAGGCCTGGCGTAAGGCAGCGTAGTCAAAAGGCCCGTCACCTTGGTGGTAATCGCGTTCGGCAATCGTCGAGCCTTCAATCACATGCACGTAGGCCAAGCCCAGTGGCCCGAGGGCTTGCACCACATGCGTGAATAAGGCCTTGGGTTCGGGGTCGAAGGCATCGTTGGCCGGTGTCACGGGCGACAAGCGCAAAGCGCATCGGGCGCCACCGATGGCTTCGCATAAAGCCCGCATCACCTCGATCAGCAAACGTGCCCGGTTGGCCACTGGCCCGCCATACGCATCGCTGCGATGGTTGCTGCCCGAGCGCAAAAACTGGTCGATCAAATAACCGTTGGCGGCATGCAGTTCCACACCGTCAAACCCGGCGGCTACCGCATTGCGCGCCGCGTGCCGGTAGTCCTCCACGATGCCGGGTATTTCTTGGATGGCCAAAGCGCGCGGTGCCGAGGTGGCAACAAACTTGGGCGCGCCATCTTTGATAAGCACGGTTTTGGTGTTCGCGGTAATCGCCGAGGGCGCAACTGGTGCTTGGCCCCCAGGCTGCAAGTCCACATGCGAGACGCGCCCTACGTGCCAGAGCTGCATAAAGATGCGCCCACCTGCGGCATGCACGGCGTCGGTAACGGGTTTCCAGGCTTGGACTTGCGCCTCGCTCCAGATGCCGGGAACATCGGCGTAGCCTTGGGCTTGGTGGCTGATGGCCGTGGCCTCACTAATGATGAGTGCGGCGCCCTTGTGCGGGTCGGCGCGTTGGGCGTAGTAGCGTGCCATGCCCGCATGCGCCAGGGCGCCTGGTGCGCGGTTGCGGGTCAAGGGCGCCATAACCAGGCGGTGTTGCAAATTCATTTCGCCTACGCGCACGGGTTCAAATAAATCGGCCATGGTGCTTAGGTTCCTATCGCGGGTTTTGGTCTTGTGTGGGCGCATGATTTGCGCCGGGACAACGCAGTGCAGGCCTCACAATCGGGCGTGTTCTGAATTTCTTGGAGTGTATGTGCAAGCTTCCCCAGGGCGTCTTTTCGCCCTTGCCTTGGCCTTGTCCGTAGGGGCTGCGCTTTCATTGGGTATCACCCGCTTTGCTTATGGTTTGTTGCTGCCAGCCATGCGCGAGGACTTGGCCTGGAGCTATACCTTGGCCGGCGCGATGAACACAGTTAATGCCGCTGGTTATTTGTTCGGTGCTTTGCTTGCGCCCTGGGCCTTGCGGCGTTGGGACCCGGTGTTGCTCTTGTCACGCGGTGCGCTGGCCGCTACCTTGTTTATGGCCCTAAGCGGTTTTTTTACCGATGCTTCGGTGTTGTTGGTGCAGCGGTTGCTTGCAGGCGTTGCCAGTGCTTCGGTGTTTGTGACCGGGGGTTTGTTGGCGGCGCGCCTGGGCGCCCGCGATCCGCAGCGCGCCGGGTGGTTACTGGGGGTGTACTACGGCGGCACTGGCTTTGGCATCACGGTGTCGGCGCTCTTGGTGCCCTGGGCCCTGGAGTTTTTCGCGACGCAGCCGCATGGGTGGCGCTACGCTTGGTGGCTGATGGCGGCGGTTTGTTTTATGGGCAGCCTGGTGTTGCGTTGGCCGGCCAGGCAACTCGCCGATGGCACATCACCTGGCCAGCAGGCTGAGCGCAATGGCGTGGCTTTGCGGCCCTTGTTCTACGGCTTGGCCGGGTACGGCATGTTCGGCGTGGGCTATATCGGCTATATGACTTTCGTGGTCGCTTTGTTGCGCGCTGAGGGCAATAGCACGCAGTCCATCGTGGTGTTTTATGGGGTGTTGGGCCTTGCCGTGATGGCGTCCTCGCGGGTGTGGGCGCGTTTGTTGGACCGCGAAAAAGGCGGGCGCGCCATGGCTTTGCTCAATGGCTTGCTAGGCGTTGCCACACTCTTGCCCGCGGTGTCCGACAACTTCACGGTGTTGATGTTTTCGGGGATCGTGTTTGGTGGTGTGTTTTTATCTATCGTCGCTTCTAGTACCGCGCTGGTGCGGCACAACCTTCCGCAAAACCAATGGGCTGCCGGCATTAGTTCTTTTACCGTGGTGTTTGCAGCCGGCCAGATTGCCGGGCCGACGATGGTGGGCTGGATTGCTGATGGTGAGGGGGGCCTGGCGCGTGGTCTTTTGGTATCGGCTTTGGCTTTGTGGCTGGGGGCGGTTTTGGCTTGGCGCCAAAAGCCGTTGGTTTTGAACGATGGGGGTCTTGTTTAAGTACTGCGTTGTTTGATTTGGGCTTGCTGCCTTGTTTTTGCCTGCCGCGGGCCTCACTTTTCTTTGCTTCGCCAAAGAAAAGTAAGCAAAAGAAAGGCGAGCCAAAGGCCGTGGCCCTGCGGGCTACCTTGCGCTACTCGCGCCGCCCGGGGTCGTGCGCAAACTCGCTACGCTCAGACAAGCGCCCGCCCTGATCCGGTCGCCGCTGCGTTGCTCAGCACGGCCTAATGGCCTACGGGGAGCGTGTGCTCGCTCGCTGGCGCTCACATTGCACACGCGTGCGGGCGCGCCGCGAGTGCTGCGCCGCAGCAGCTCCCGCGCCAAGATTCAATCTATTGACTGCGGCTGCCACGCGTACCAATGGCAGCGCCGAAACCAGCCCAGCAACCGGCTGCGCCCAAACCTCACGCGATTTA
>Ga0214919_10004688_pt1 | contig 19815 bp, 16 predicted proteins | sample LL1503_MetaG_FD_177994 | JGI IMG/M metagenome (GOLD analysis project Ga0214919, IMG submission 177994) | Freshwater microbial communities from Lake Lanier, Atlanta, Georgia, United States - LL-1503 | ecosystem: Environmental > Aquatic > Freshwater > Lake | place: USA: Georgia | collected...
CCACTTGGGCCACAGCAGGATGGTCCATCAAAATTTCATCAACTTCACGCGGGCTGATTTTTTCGCCACCGCGGTTGATGATTTCTTTGAGTCTGCCAGTGATGCTGACATAGCCTTGTTCATCCATGACACCTTGGTCACCCGTTCTGAACCAACCATGTGTGAAAGCTTCTGCATTGGCTTTGTCGTTGTTCTCATAACCGGGTGTGACGTTGTTGCCGCGAATGACAATTTCGCCCGTGCTGCCTGCGGGCAATAACTCGCCTTCAGCGCTCATGATGGCAATCTCAGGGCCAGCTGCCAAGCCCACGGTGCCAGGCTTTCTTAGGCCGGGTGGCAGTGGGTTGCAAGCCATTTGGTGAGCTGCTTCGGTCATTCCGTAGGCTTCAATGACGGGCGCTTTGAAGGTGGCTTCAAGCTCTGCCAAAACCTGAGGTGGCAATGAAGACGAAGACGAGCGAATGAACCGCAGTGGCACCCTGGCAATGACTTCTTTGTTGTTGTTTGACCGGGACAAAATAGCTTGGTGCATGGTGGGTACGGCGGTGTACCAAGTGGGCTTGACTTCGTCCATTTGGCTGAAGAACTTCAAGGCATTGAAGCCGCTGGTGCAATAGACTTCACCGCCTTGAGACAGCGGCGCCAAGATGCCAGCAATGAGGCCATGAATGTGAAACAGTGGCATGACATTCAAGCCGCGATCAGAACTGCTAAAGCGCGTGCTGTGTGCAATGTTTTGAGCCGAAGCACTTACGTTGCGATGTGTGAGGGGAACAATTTTCGGGCGTGATGTGGTGCCAGAGGTATGGAGAACCAAGGCCACATCGTCAGGCTGTGCATCACCAGGATGCTGTGCTGCTTTGGCTGCAAGGCCATTCATGTTCAAAGTGAATGAGCCAGCACCCAATGTGGGAGTGGGCTCTAGTTCAATGAGTGCAATGCCCATTTTGGTGGCCACCGCAACAGCAGGGCTGCTAGAGCCTTTTTCAACCACCAAGGCTTTGGCTTTCAAGTCGTTCAGATAAAACTCAAACTCGTCGGCACGGTAGCTGGGGTTTAAGGGGGCTGATGTGCAGCAGCAGGCCACTGTGACAAAGCTGGCGGCCATTTCTGCGCTGTTGGGCAAGACCAAGGCGACTCGATCGTTGCGGCCAATGCCCACTTGGTTAAAAGCTGTTTGAACGTATTGGCTCAGTTGTCGCAAAGCTGAATACGAAAGGGGCGCACTGTTGGCGGCACTCAGACAGGTAGTAGGGCCATTTCCGGCCGCCAAAAGTTCTATTAGGGTTTTCATTAGTTAGTGGGGAAAAAGTTGAATTTACAGGATTTCAATCTCGACAAACTACGAATCATTCTATTACGATACTTTTAAGTTTATTTAATTACCAGGGAGTTTATTGTGAAAGATCGCCTAGTCATGTCCCTTCAAACTGTTGCCTTGGTGGTGTGCAGTTCACTCTGCTTCAACGCTTTCGCTCAAGCCAATTGGGAGCCCACCAAAAGCGTTGAGTTCATCGTGCCAGCAGGCACGGGCGGTGGCGCAGATCAAATGGCGCGTTTTCTTCAAGGTGTGATTACCAAGCACAAGCTGATGGCCCAACCATTGGTGGTGGTGAACAAGGCGGGCGGTGCAGGCGCAGAAGGATTTTTGGATGCCAAAGGCGCCCGACCGGATGGCCACAAAATCATCATCACACTGTCAAATTTATTCACCACGCCTTTGGCAACGGGGGTGCCTTTCAATTGGAAGGACCTGACGCCTGTGTCCATGTTGGCGCTGGACGAGTTTGTACTCTGGGTCAATGCCGAGTCACCCTATAAAACTGTGGCTGACTTCACCAAGGCCATGAAGCAAGGTGAATCTGGCAAATACAAAATGGGTGGGACAGGCTCAAAACAAGAAGACCAGATCATCACGGTGGCCATTGAAAAAGCCACGGACAAAAAAATGATCTACATCCCTTTCAAAGGGGGCGGAGACGTGGCGGTTCAACTGGTCGGCAAGCACGTTGACACTACGGTTAACAATCCCATTGAAGCGGTGGCACATTGGAAGGGCGGCACTTTAAGGGCGCTGTGTGTGTTCGATGCACAGGTCATGCCTTACCCGAAAAAAATCACGACCACTCAGTCGTGGAAAGACATTCCCACTTGCAAATCACAAGGCCTCGATGTCGAGTACTTGATGCTGCGCGGTATTTTCATGGCGCCCAAATCAACACCAGCGCAGGTTGCTTATTACAACGATGTTTTCCAAAAAGTACGCCAACTCCCTGAGTGGAAAGAATTCATGGAAACCGGCGCTTTCAAGGACACCTTCATGAAGGGTCAGGAATTTCAAGATTGGTTGCTGAAAGCCGAGGTAGAGCATTTCCGCCTCATGCGTGAAGCCGGCTTCTTGGCCAAATAAGAAATCTGAAGGACCTCATCATGAAATCAGGTGCACACCTGCAAATGCGGTGGATGGAATTGTTGGTGGCTGCCTGCTTTGCGGGTGTGAGCTTGTTGGTGATCACGGACAGTATTCGCGTAGGCAAATCATGGGGCAGTGATGGCCCAGAGCCTGGCTACTTTCCGTTCTACATTGGCTGCCTTTTGTTGGGCGGCGCAGCTTGGGTTATTTTGCAGACCTTGCTGACTTGGAAACAAGACGATGGCAAGCAAGTGTTTGCCGAAAAGCATGAGTTCAATTTGATGTTGCTCATGTTCATTCCGACTGCGGTTTTTGTCGCCGCCATCTTTGTGTTGGGAATTTATGTCGCCTCACTTATTTTCATTGCAGCCTTCATGGTCTGGCAAGGCAAATACAGTTACTTCAAATCCATCACGGTGGGCGCTGGCATCAGCGCAGCATTGTTTCTGTTGTTTGAAATTTGGTTTTCGCTGCCATTGCCAAAAGGCTTGATTGAAACTTGGTTGGGCTATTGATCATGGAAGAACTCAACAACCTGTTTCATGGCTTTGCAGTTGCGCTCACACTGCCCAATATGGGCTTCATGTTCATTGGTATTTTTTTAGGTGTGTTAATTGGCGTCTTGCCTGGTTTGGGCGGTGCCAATGGCGTGGCCATTCTCTTGCCACTCACCTTTGGCATGTCGCCTACGTCTGCCATCATCATGTTGTCTTGCATCTACTGGGGCGCCCTGTTTGGCGGGGCCATCACGTCCATCCTTTTCAATATTCCAGGAGAGCCTTGGTCGGTGGCCACCACGTTTGATGGCTACCCGATGGCTCAAAAGGGCAAGGCAGCACAGGCTCTAACCGCGGCCTTCACGTCGTCATTTGTGGGCGCTTTGGTGGCCGTGCTCATGGTGACATTTTTGGCGCCTGTGGTGGCGAAATTTGCGCTGAACTTCGGGCCACCCGAGTTCTTTGCAGTTCAGTTGCTGACTTTTGCAAGTTTCATTGGCATGAGCAAAGAGCCGCCCGTCAAAACCTTGATGGCCATGATGCTGGGTTTTGCTTTGGCTGCGGTGGGCTTAGACAGCGTGACTGGTACGTTGCGCATGACCTATGGCCAAGAAAGTTTGCTCAAAGGCTTTGACTTTTTGGTCGCGGTCATTGGCCTGTTTGGCATTGGTGAAATTTTGCTCACCATGGAGGAGGGCTTGGCCTTCAAAGGACACAAGGGTCGCATCAGCCTGAAAGATGTTCTCGACACCTGGAAAGAGCTGCCCAAATACTGGGCCACTTCATTGCGTGCCTGCTTGATTGGCTGTTGGATGGGCATTACCCCAGGCGGGGCAACACCGGCTTCGTTCATGAGTTATGGCACGGCAAAGCGTATTTCCAAACATCCCGAAGCATTTGGCAAGGGCGCCATTGAGGGAGTGATTGCCCCTGAAACTGCAGCCCATGCTGCGGGCACCAGCGCCTTGTTGCCCATGCTCACGCTGGGTATTCCTGGCTCACCCACCGCTGCCGTGTTGTTGGGGGGACTGCTGATTTGGGGTTTGCAGCCAGGTCCTTTGTTGTTCACTGAACAAAAAGATTTTGTCTGGGGCCTGATTGCTTCGATGTACCTAGGCAATATTGTGGGCTTGATGGTGGTTTTGACCACCGTGCCTTGGTGGGCCGCCATTTTGAGAATTCCGTTCTCGATCATCGCGCCCGTCATTGTGGTGATTTGTGCTGTGGGCGCCTACACCGTTCACAACAGTCTATTGGATGTCGTTTTGATGATGGTCTTTGGCATGATGGGCTATGCCTTTAAAAAGCTCAAATACCCGATGGCACCTCTGGTCTTGGCCTTGGTGCTGGGCGACATGGCTGAAACCAGCTTCAGACAGTCCATGCTCATTTCCAAAGGCAGCTTGGGGATTTTTGTGAGCACCCCCTTGGCCGGCACGATTACGGGCTTGGCCTTCACCATGCTTTTGTGGCCACTGCTTGGGCACATGAAAAAACTCAGTCGAGGCTAAGCCCTTTGCCTTTTTTCAACACACTCTGCTCGAGCAAACGCGTCATGGCGTAAACCGAGTCGAGTGTGGGGGTGGGCATGTTGCAAATGCGGCCCAGCTCAATCACGCTGCCTAACAGGGCTTCTAATTCCAAAGCCTTGCCGTGCTCAATGTCTTGCAGCATGGAGGTTTTGTGGGCGCCCACTGCTTGTGCACCTGCAATCCGTTTGTCGATGCTGATTTTGAATTGAACGCCTAGTTTTTCGCCCACAGTTTGAGCTTCCGCCATCATGGTGGCCGCCAAATGGCGTGTGAGATCAAAATTGCAAATGTCTTCAAGTGTGGCGTGTGTGAGTGCGGACACAGGGTTGAAAGTCAGATTGCCCCAAAGCTTGACCCACAACTCGCTTCGAATGTCTGTAGACACGGGAGTTTTGAATCCGGCGGCAATCATGGCCTGTGCCAATGCCGTCACACGTTCTGACTTCTCTCCACTGGGCTCGCCTAAGGTAAAGCGGTTGCCTTCAATGAGTTTGACAACGCCAGGAGCGACCAACTCTGCAGCGGGGTAAACCACGGCACCAATCACGCGTTCTGGGCCAAGGTGCTGCCACTGAGCGCCACCAGGATCGATGGAAGACAATTGACGATTTTGATACTCGCCCACCAGGTTGTAAAAATACCACCAAGGCACGCCGTTTTGCAGGGTGACAACGGCTGTCTGGTCGTGGCACAGCTTGCCAATTTGTTCCGCCACAGGGCTGACCTGATGCGACTTCATGGTCAAGAACACATAGTCGTGCGGCGTGGCCTCGTCGATGGTGCAGGCCTTGACATTGGGGGCATGCAGCGATGTGCCGTCTTCCAAGTTCAGCGTCATGCCATTGGCTTGAATGGCTTTCAGATTTTCGCCGCGCGCAATGAAGGTGACATGGTTGCCTGACAAGGCCAACTTCACACCAAGGTAACCCCCAATCGCGCCTGCGCCCACAATGGCAATGTTCAAACTCATGCTGACTCTTTCATGGTGTTGGAGAGGGTGCCAATGCCTTCAATGGCCACTTCGACCACCGCATCATTTTGCCAAGGCATGGCCCCAAGCGAGGTGCCGCAAGAAATAATATCGCCCGCTTCTAAGGTCATGCCTCTGGAGAGTTTGGCCACCAATTCTTGCGGTGAAAAGAACATGTCACTGACGGCGTAATTTTGGCGCTCTCGGCCATTGACTTTGGCCGTCACGACGGTCTTGCTGCAATCTAAATCGGTTTCGATCCAGGGGCCAAATGGCGTGAAGCCATCGAAATTTTTAGCGCGCGTCCATTGTTCAAAGCTGGTGTCTGATCGCAACAATTCGACTGCGGTGACATCGTTCACACACGTGTAACCAAAAATATAGTGGGCAGCCTCTTCGAGAGGTATGTCGCGGCCCCGTTTGCCAATCACAATGCCCAGCTCAGCTTCGTACACAACCCTGCCCACATCTTGTTGAGGCCTGATCACAGCTTGAAGGTGGTGTGAATAAGAGTTGGGCGATTTGAGAAAGTAAAGCGGCTCTGGGGGTGCACTCCAGCCATTCTTTTCTGCAGCTGCTTTGAAATTGTTCCAAAGAGCCAACACTTTGCTGGGATGGCAAGGCGCTAAAACCTCAACATCCGACAATGGCAAAGTGACGCCAGTGGGCTGAGGATGATCAAACAGGGGGCCTTGATGAACATGGAGGGTGTCACCCACCAATTGACCCAAGCCAACTTGGCCTTGGTGAGAAAAACGCAGCCACTTCATGTGGGTCTCCTACCAGCGGATTCGAGATGTTTTGAAAAAGGTGTCTGCAAGTGCCACTGGACCGGCATCCTGAACCGGGGTTCAGGTGGGCAAGGTCAGACTGGCGTTGGGTTCATCTGACGCGAGATGATCACGCTCACCAGACGATGTTCCAAGCCCGGGCTCTAAGAGCATTGGTTCAAGGAAATATAAAGCCCAGCATGCACTGCAGACAGGGCGATTGTAGGCTCAGATCAGTTGACCGTCTTGGTGCAGGGCTTGATCTAATTTTTTGAGCAACTGACCCAGGCGGTCGTTGTCGGAATCACTGAAAGATTCAGCTTGAGCCTTGGATGGGCTGGGTATGGGTTCAGCGCTTGAGGCAGATTCAGTTTGTTCAAAGGCTAAATTAAGTGCGGCCAATACCGCAATGCGGTCGCGGGCTTTGATTTTGCCGGCGTCGCGAACTTTGCACATGGCCTGATCAACCTTGTCGACAGCCGCCAGTAAGCGGGCTTCACCCCCTTCGGGGCAACCCAAAAGGTAGCTTTGCCCCATGATTTGCACTTCGAGTTGTTTGTTGCTCATGAGTCGGCGTCAGAGGGAGAATTTTGGGGCAAACGCTCAATCAGGGCGTCTACACGAGAGCGGGCGGCCGCCAATTTGGACTTGAGCAGGTCGCGCTCGTGAGACAGGGCCAACACTTGCTGGTGCAGCAGTGCATTGGTCTTTTGCAGCTCTTCGTGGCGGAGCAAAAGGTGCTCAACCCGGTCTGCAATCTGGTCGACGGTGGTGGGATTCGTCATGTCAGAGGAATTGTAATGTCACTGATTGTAGGCTTGGTGCAAGTTCACATCTTACAATGGCATTTGTTGGTGCTCGAGGTTTGGTTCACAAACTTCAGTTCAACGGGAAGCAGGAGAGCAAGCCCTTAAGGGGTGAACTTGACCTGCGCTGCCCCCGCAACGGTCAGCAGACGGGCATTTTTTGCCCCGCTTTCATCAATTGCCACTGAGCGCTCTGAAACAGGTGCTTGGGAAGGTGATGAAGGTTGCTCTGCTTAGCCCGGATACCGGCCAACAAGGCGGTCCCTCGCAAGAGGGGTCTATCGTTCGTGCACTGTCGGGGAAGGCGGTGAGAACACATTTGTTGGTTGAATCATGAAATTTTCTGCTTTTCGTTTCAGTGCGCTTGTCACTTGCATGGCCATGCCTGCTCTGGCTTTTTCTCAAACATTTTTACCCGATACCGTGATCACGGCCAGCCGAGTGATGCAGCGCGCGCAAGATGCCTTGCCCGATGTCTCAGTCATCACACGTTCAGACATTGAGCGTTCTCAGGCCAAAGACGTGCCCAGTTTGCTGCAGCAACTGGCGGGCATGGAAGTCACCCAATCGGGCGGCATGGGCGGTGTCGCCACCTTGTTCATGCGCGGTGCTGAATCAAGGCACGCCTTGGTGTTGGTCGATGGCCTGCCGATGAACAACTTGAACTTCAATTTGGCGGCACTCGAGCATTTGCCACTCACTGGCATTGAGCGCATCGAGGTGGTTCGCGGCAATGTGTCCAGCCTTTACGGCAGCGCTGCTTTGGGCGGCGTGATTCAAATTTTCACACGGCAAAATTCTGGCGATGGCCTGAAAGGCCCATGGTTAGAGGCTTCCGGGCAAATGGGTTCTGAAAGCTACAGAAGCGCCCAAGTCAGTGCCGGTCAAAAATGGGCGTCTGGTTTTGGCGTGAATGCTGCCACTGAACATGTACAGACGCGCGGCTTCAACGCCATCAACCCTTTGCAAAGACCCGGCACAAATCCCGATATGGATGGCTATACACGCCAATCAGATGCCGTGAATTTATCGCAAGAATTTGAATCAGGACGCGTGGGCCTGATGCTGCGGGAAACACATGCCACAGTTCAATATGACAGCCAGTGGGGCCCTGCCAATCAAGTGGATGAATCCAAAAGCGTCCTGCGCAGTGCTTTGCTCAATGCCACTTACAAAGCTTCGAAAGATTTGCAATGGGATGTATCGGTGGGTCAGCAGGAAGACAAACTGAATGCAGCCCTGACGGCTTATCCTTATTACGTCAACTCACAATCCAAAACTTCTGCGCTCGGCGCTGTTTGGACACTCTGGCCCAATCATTCAATCACATCGGGTTATGAAAACACCCGCCAAAAAATCGCCAGCGATACCGAGTACAACCCCACCGAACGTTCTGTGAATTCATGGCGCTTGGGCTATCAAGGCAAAGTAGAAAAGCAGCAGTGGCAAGTGAATGTGCGGCAAGATCAGTATTCTGATTTTGGCAACGCCAACACTTGGTATGCCGGCTATGCCTATTTCCTCACGCCGCAGTTGCGCTTGAAGGCCAGTGCCTCCACAGGTTTCATGGCGCCTACCTTCAACGACTTGTATTACCCATGGGGTGGCAATGCCCAGCTGCGGCCTGAACAAGCTCGGTCTCAAGAGCTTGGCATGCAATACACACAAGCCACGTGGAATGCGCGCATCACCGCTTTTGAAAATCGTTACACCGACTTGATTGACAACGATGCCAACTGGACAAGAACCAACATTGCCAAGGCCAAAAACCAAGGTGTTGAAATGGCCTTGGCGGGTCAATGGGTGGTGGCTGGGTGGGGGCCGCAGCAATGGCGTGTAAGTGCCACATCCCAAGATCCACAAAATGAAATCACGCGTACGACATTGGCGCGACGTGCCAAGACTTTGGTTCAAGCCGGCCTGACTCAAACGCTGGGCAGCTGGGATGCTGGTGTTCAGTTACGCTACACAGGTGATCGCACTGATGCTGCCAAACCTTTGTCAGCCTACAGCCTTGTAGATCTCACTGCCAGTCAAGCACTTACACCTGAGTTGCGCCTGAACTTGCGAATTGAAAACGCAGGCAATGCCAACTACCAAAGTATTTATGGCTACAACATGCCCAAGCGCGGTTTGTTTGCTGGCTTGAAGTGGACGCCTAAGTTCTAAGAGATTGACAGGTCACAAATGCAAAAGAGTGCTCTGAAATTGGTGCAAGCGATGTTGGTGGGGCTGGCTATTGGGGCTGGCTCTGCTGGCACGCTGCTGCTTGCGCCAAATGCGTTAGCACAAAATGCAACAGCACCCTTCACCTTGACCGACGACCGCGGCCGCGTGGTGGTCATTGAAAAAGCACCGCAACGTGTCATCACCTTGTTGCCTTCCTTGGGCGAAATTGTGTGTGAACTCAAAGCATGCGATTTGCTGGTGGGCGTTGACCGCTACAGCAACTGGCCAGAGCGTGTGAAGACTTTGCCCAAGTTGGGTGGCTTAGACGATACGCAGCTTGAAGCTTTGGTCAAACTCAAACCCGATTTGGTGTTGCTGGCGCGGTCTTCGCGCGTCACGCAGCGCTTGGAGTCGATGGGCATCAAGGTGGTGGCCTTGGAGCCTCAAATCCAAGAAGACATGCATCGGGTGATTCAGCAAATTGCAGGTGCATTGCATTTGCCAAATTCGAAAGAGCGCGCTGAACTTCTTTGGCAAAGCATTCAGCATAAATTAGAAGTTGCTTCAGCACGTGTGCCTAAGACTGCCAAAGGCGCACGCATTTATTTTGAAGCGGGCAGTGGTTATTTTGCAGCTGGAGAAGCTTCTTACATTGGTGAAACACTCAAGCGTTTAGGCTTGGTCAATGTGGTCACGCCTTCCATGGGATCTTTTCCTCAGGTCAATCCTGAGTTTGTGGTGAAAGCCAACCCCCAAATTATTTTCATGGGCGAGCGTGCTGCCAACGACCTCAAGACAAGGCCAGGTTGGAATCGAATTGAAGCCATTCAACAGCACAGAATTTGCAGCTTCACGCCAGACCAATCAGACATCATTGTGCGTTCGGGTCCTCGCATTGCAGATGCCGCTGAGCTGATGGTGGCTTGTTTAAAACGAATCTACCCAGAATGAATGCCAGCAAAGTTTCATCGGCTTCAACGCTGGCTTGGCAGCTGGGCTTTTTGCTTTTGCTGTTGGTCATGGCGGGTGCCTTGGTGGGCAGTGAAGGTTGGGCGTGGGGTCAGGTTCAAGCCGATGCCAGTTTGATTGCCGACATTCGATTGCCGCGCACCTTTGGCGCTTGTTTGGCGGGTGCCTTGTTGGGCTTGGCGGGCGCGTTGGCTCAAGGGCTGTTTAGAAACCCCTTGGCCGATCCGTATTTGTTGGGCAGCGCTTCAGGCGCCAGTTTGGGTGTGGCCATTGGCATGGTCATGCTCAGTCAACTTGATGTCTCGCCTTGGTTTGTGCGTGTGGGCATTACGGGCATGGCTTTCATGGGCGCATGGTTGGCGGTGGCCTTGTCTTTGGTCTTGTCTTGGGGTGTTCAACATACCCTCAGATTGTTATTGGCCGGTGTGGTGGTGGGCGTGGTGTTTGGTGCCATTGCCTCTTTGCTGCTGGTCATGTTTCCGCAAATTCAAGGCTCGGTGCAATCGTTCATGTTGGGCTCTACGGCCTATGTCAGTTGGCCTGCTTGTGCGCTCATGCTGGGTGTGCTGGTGCTTTCCTGGGGTGTGTCGGTGGCGGCCAGTCCTTTGCTAGATGGCTTGGCCTTGGGTGAATTCACAGCAATCAGTTTGGGTCTGCCCGTTAAGTCTTTGCGATGGGTGTTGTTGGCGGTGCTGGCCTTGTGCACGGCAGCGGCCGTCGCGCAAACGGGGCTCATTGCTTTTGTAGGCTTGGCAGCGCCGCATTTGGTCAGAGCCCGCGTGAAGGGCGTGCATGGCAAAACACTCAGCTTGTCCTGCCTCATGGGTGCGGTGTTGTTGGGCGGTGCCGATTTGTTGGCGCGTGGTTTGATGGCGCCCCTTGAATTGCCTGTGGGCGTTTTGACCGCCATTTTGGGGGGCGGTTACATGTTGTATTTGATGCGCGGCATGATTTCTAAGCCCGCAGGTGGCAGAGGAGGCGGCACATGAACGCGCTGCACAAAGTGGCATTAACGGCTCACAACATCACCGTCATGCACGACGAATTCACAGCGGTCAAGAATGTGTCTCTCAGTTTGCATGCGGGTGAATGGGTGTCTTTGGTGGGGCCGAACGGCGCGGGAAAATCAAGTTTGCTCAAAGCTTTGGCGGGTTTAACGCCTGCAGAAGGGCAAGTGAGTTTGTTAGGCAAGCCATGGGCTGCGTGGCACCGCCGCGAGCGTGCGCAAACACTGGCGTGGTTGGGTCAAGCTGAAGCGGGCCAAGACGACCTGACGGTTTACGACGTGGCCATGCTGGGCCGCTTGCCACATCAGTCGTGGCTTTCAACGCCCAGTGCCAAAGACCATGGGGTGGTGGAAGTGGCCTTGAAAACTGTGCAGGCCTGGGATTGGCGCACGCGCAGTTTGGGGCAACTCTCTGGCGGTGAGCGTCAACGCGTTTTGTTGGCGCGCGCTTTGGCAGTACAAGCTCAGGTTTACCTCATGGACGAGCCCTTGGCAGGTGTCGATGTGCCGCATCAAGCCGATTGGTTGGAGTGGGTGCGTTGCTTAACAGAGGCGGGTGCTGCGGTGGTGAGTGTGTTGCACGAACTCAATTTGGCACTGCAGGCCGATCGGGTTTGGGTGATGTCTGAGGGCCGATTTGTGCACTCGGGTTTGCCCAATGACAAGGACACACACCAAGCCTTGTCACATGTTTTTCAAAATCGATTGCAGTGGCGTGAATGGCAAGACGAGGGTGTGACGCGCTGGGTCGCTTTACCGAAATAATCCCTGGGCTTCAGCTGGTCGTTTTAGTCTTGAAATCACAGTAAGCCGAAACAGCGCATTGATGGCACAAAGGTTTGCGGGCTTGGCAGACATAGCGGCCATGCAAAATAAGCCAGTGGTGCGCATCGACCAAGTACTTTTCTGGAATTCGCTTTAAAAGCTTCAACTCGACTTCCAGTGGATTTTTGCCAGGTCCAAGGCCGGTACGGTTGCCTAATCGGAAGATGTGCGTGTCGACCGCCATGGTGGGTTCGCCAAAAGCCACATTCAAGACCACATTGGCGGTTTTGCGGCCAACTCCTGGCAATGACTCAAGCGCTGCCCTAGAGCGGGGCACCACACCCTGGTATTGGTCTCTCAAAATTTGACAGGTTTTGAGCAAATTGCTGGCCTTGTTTCGGTACAGCCCAATGGTCTTGAGGTACTTTTCAAGCCCTTCTTGCCCTAAAGCCAAGATGGTCTCGGGGGTGTTGGCCACCGGAAAAAGTTTGCGGGTGGCTTTGTTCACGCTCACATCGGTGGCCTGGGCCGACAGCAGCACCGCCGTCACTAGCTCAAACACCGAGGTGTAGGCCAACTCGGTGGTGGGCAGGGGGTTGGCTTCTTTCAGGGTGTGAAAAAAGAGTTCGATGTTGTGTGCGTTCATGAGAGAAAATGTGAGAATTGACCAACCGTGTTTGAGAGAAGATACACCATGTCCTTGCAATTTGCAGATCGTTTGAACAATGTCGAGACTTCAGCCATTCGGGAGTTGTTCAAACTTCTGGGCAGGCCAGGCATCATCAGTTTTGCCGGTGGCTTCCCCGACAGCGCCATGTTTGACGTCGAAGGCATTCGCGAAGCCTCTTCTTTGGCCCTGTCCCAAGAACCCGGTGCGGCCCTTCAATATGGCGCCACAGAGGGTTACGGCCCATTGCGCGATCAGTTGGCGCATTTCATGGGGCAAAAGGGCGTGCAGGGCTTGTCGGCTGAGCAACTCATTGTGACCACCGGCAGCCAGCAAGCGCTAGACCTGATTGGCAAAACCATGATCAGCCCCGGTGACAAAGTCATTGTGGAAGGCCCCACTTTTTTGGCCACCATTCAGTGCTTCAGACTTTACGGTGCCGAACTCATTTCTGCGCCAGTCGATGGCCATGGTGTCAACACCGATGTTCTCGAAAAACTCATTGCCGAACATCGCCCCAAATTTGTGTATGTCATTCCCACCTTTGGCAACCCAACCGGTGCTTTGCTTAACTTAGAGCGCCGCAAAAAAATGCTCGAGTTAGCGGTCCAATACGAAACGCTGTTGGTGGAAGACGACCCTTACGGCGATTTGTATTTCAAAGATGCACCGCCTCCCAGTTTGCTGGCCTTGAGTGACCAAGTGCCTGGCAGTCGCGATTGCTTGGTGCATTGTGGTTCTTTGTCAAAAGTCTTAAGCCCAGGCCTGCGTGTGGGTTGGATGATTGCACCATCCGAACTTTTAAGCCGCGCCGTCATGTGCAAACAATTCAGCGATGCACACACCAGCACCTTTGCGCAAGCCACCGCCGCGCAATACCTCAAGGCTGGTCGCATGCCAGCCACCTTAGACAAAGTGCGCCAGGTGTATGCCGTGCGCGCGCAAACCATGTGCGATGCGCTTCGCCAAAATTTGGGTGATGCCATTTCATTTGTGCAACCCCAAGGCGGTTTGTTTGTGTGGGCCAGCCTCACGGGAGCAGGCGGCAAAGTGAAAGACGGCAATGCATTTGCCAAAATGGCCATTGAAAAAGGTGTGGCTTTTGTACCAGGTACGCCTTTCTTTTGCCAAAACCCCGATCACAGCACCTTGCGCTTTAGCTTTGCCACGGTGGGTGAAGACAAAATTTTGGAAGGTGTTGATCGTTTGAAGCAAGCCATGGATGCCTCTGTGTCTGCCTCGGCGTGAGCGCCATGAACATTCAAGGCGTTGACATTCAAATTGAAGGCAAGGGTACCGAAACGCTGGTCATGCTGCATGGCTGGCCCGATACCTTGGCACTTTGGAACGACACCGTTCAAGCCCTGAGTCAAACTCACCAATGCGTGCGTTTTACATTGCCTGCGTTTGATGCTCAAGCGCCCATGCAACCCAAATCTTTGATGGAGATGGTGAGCTTCATCGATGAAGTGGTAAGTGCTGTCAGCCCTCAAAAACCTGTCACCTTGGTCTTGCACGACTGGGGCTGTGTGTTTGGTTATGAATACGCAGCACAACACCCAGAGCGCGTGAAGCGCATGGTGGCCGTTGATGTGGGTGATCACAACTCAGATGCGCTTCTTTCGTCTTGGACTGCCAAAGCCAAATGGGGCGTGTTCAGCTATCAAATTTGGTTGGCTGTGGCTTGGCAAATAGCCCGCTGGTGTGCATCGCCTGGCAGAGCCTTGGCCAAGCGCATGACGCGTTACATGGCACAAGCTTTGAGGTGCCCCAGTCCGCTGGCCGACATGCACAGCAGCATGAATTCTCCTTACGCCATGAAGTGGATGGGCTCTTTGGGCGGCTTTGACAAGGCCGCCAATGTGCTCAAGCTTTTGCCAAATGCCCGCCCCATGTTGTATGTCTATGGCCGCCGCAAACCGTTCATGTTTCATTCGCCTGAATGGCTTGCAAAAATTGCAGCCCATCCTGGTTCGCGCGTAGCAGAATTTGACACGGGCCATTGGGTGATGAGTGCCAAACCCGAGATGTTTACAGCTTTGCTTCAAGATTGGTTGGCAACACCATGACAACGCCGCACAAAGAATCACAACTGACACCAGCGTCCAATACGCGCAGAGATATCTTGAAATGGGCCGCCTTGGCTTCGGCGCCTGTTTCCTTCAGTTTGTCGATGGCGCAATCACCTTTAAAGCACAACCCGTTTACGTTGGGTGTGGCCAGTGGATCGCCCAATCACCATTCAGTGGTCTTGTGGACCCGACTCATGCCAGATGCGGCCAGCGGCAACTCGCAATTTGCCGCAAGCGATGTGTCGGTGCAATGGGAAGTGGCGGACGATGAAGGCTTCAAAGTCAATCGCCGCACGGGTCAAGTGGTGGCTCTTGCTGCATTGGCGCATTCTGTGCATTTAGAACTTGACCAACTGCAAAGCGATCGGTGGTTCTACTATCGCTTTCAAATAGGCGATGCGCAAAGCACGGTGGGCAGAACCAGAACCCTGCCACACCCCGAAGCCATGGTTCAAAAACTTCGCGTGGCCTATGCCTCATGCCAGCGTTGGGAGCATGGCTACTTCAGCGCTTATGAGCACATGTGCCAAGAAAACTTAGACCTGGTGCTGTTCTTGGGTGACTACATTTATGAATATGCCGGTGCTGCCAATGCAGTGCGCTTGCCCTCGGGCGGCTGGGTCAACAGCCTGTCCGATTACCGTGACCGGTATGCATTGCACAGAAGTGAAAAAGGTTTGCAGGCCATGCATGCCCAATGTCCTTGGCTCATCACTTGGGACGACCATGAAGTTTCCAATGATTATGCTGGTTTGCATAGAGGCCAAAGCGGCAACATCAGTTTGGATTTTGCTGCGCAGCGCGCCAGAGCGTACCAGGCGTTTTATGAGCACATGCCATTGCGGGCCAGTGCATTAACCAAGTCCATTGAAGGCCTGGCCAGCGGCGCAGAACTTCGAATTTATGGGCAAGTGGCTTATGGCAAATTGGCCAACATCTTTTTGCTAGACGACAGGCAATACCGAGACCGGCAAGTGTGCAATAAAAACGAAGCTTATGGCTCAGGTTGGGTTGACACGGCGCAATGCGAAGAATGGCTCAATCCCAGGCGAACATTGTTGGGTGCTGAACAATCGCAGTGGTTGGACCAATCTTTTGCCAATGCCAAAGGTAATGCGCGCACTTGGAATGTCATTGCGCAACAAACTATTTTTGGCAGGCGTGATTACAAGTTGGGTGCGGGTTACTCTTTGTGGAATGATGGGTGGGATGGGTATTCTGCTGCGCGCCAAAATATGACGCAGTCCATGCAAAACCATGCACTCAAAAACCCTGTGCTCATTGGTGGCGATGTACACGAAAACTGGGTGGGCCATGTCATGGCCGATGCCTACAAAGACGACAGCGCCAAAATTGGGGTGGAGTTTTGTGGTGCTGGCATTACGGCGCGTTCGGCCGGCAATTCAAAGTTGGCCGCTCGCTTGGCTGAAAATCCGCACTTCATATTTGCCGACAGCGAGCGCAAAGGTTATGGCGTGGTGGAATTCACGGCCAAGCAAATTCAAACAGAGCTAAGGGTGGTTGACGATGTGCGGCAACCGCAAACCAAAATTGAAACCTTGGCCAAGTTTTCGGTAGAGGCGGGGCTGCCGCAGGTCAATCGCTTGGCTTAAGCGTTTTGCCAAAGCGAATGCAATAAGTCAATCCAATAAGCCAATGCAATAAGCGCTTGGCTTTAATTGTGGCCTTCAAAAACTTCCAGCAAGCGATCAAGGCCGCCTTCTTCAATGGCCACCATGGCTTGCTCGCGAACCTTGGGCTTGGCGTGATAGGCCACAGACAAGCCTGCCACGCTCATCATGGGCAAGTCGTTGGCGCCATCGCCCATGGCGATGGCTTGTGAGGGGGCGATGCCCATTTGCGCGCAAGTTTGCAAAAGCATCTTGCGCTTTTCTTCACCATCGCAAATGTCGCCCCAGTCTTGGTCCACCATGCGGCCAGTGAGTTCACCATTCACCACCTCCAACACATTGGAGCGAGTCCAGTTGATGTTCAGCCTGTCGCGCACGTGGTCTGTGAAAAAAGTAAAACCACCTGAGACCAACAGCACTTTCATGCCAACGGCTTGGCAGGCTTTCACCAAAGTCTCTGCGCCTGGGTTGAGTTGCAGGCGATGCTTCAAAACCTCTTCCATGTGGCCCACAGTCACGCCCTTTAAAAGTGCCACACGTTTGCGCAAGCTGTCTTTGTAATCAGCAATTTCGCCGCGCATGGCCGCTTCGGTAATGGCCGCCACTTCGGCTTTGCGTCCAGCTGCATCGGCAATTTCGTCGACACATTCAATGTTGATCAGGGTGGAGTCCATGTCAAAGGCAATGAGTTTGAAATCGCTCAATTTCAAAGGCGGTGTAAAGCCCTTCACGGTCATGCCATGAAAAGTAGGGGCGCTGCGCTCGTTGCTCATGCTTGTTTTATCCTTCCACTGTCTCAATTTTAGGCTGACCCAAAGAGCGCAAGATGTCGCGCACCATTTGCGCACGGGCTTTGGGGTCGGGCAACTCGCGCTCTATGCGAAGTTTGTCGTTGCCAGCCAATTGAATGTGCTTGTTCTTTTGAATCAGCTCAATGATGCGCATGGGTTCAATGGGTGGATTGGGCTTGAAGCTGATTTGAATCACACCCGGCGCGGCATCTACTTTCACCACGCCATAGGGCAAGCTCAGAACCCGCAAACGGTGCACATCCATCAGCGTTTGGGCCTGCGGTGGCAATTTGCCAAAGCGGTCCACAATTTCTTCCAACAAGCCGTCAATCTGATCGGATGTTTTGGCGGTGGCCAATTTCTTGTAAAACGACAAACGCAAATGCACATCCCCGCAGTAGTCGTTGGGCAGCAGGGCAGGGGCATGCAAATTGATGTCGGTGGCCGCTGAAAGTGGGCTGAGCAAATCGGGTTCTTTGCCCAATTTCAAACAGCGTACAGCTTCGTTCAACATTTCGTTGTAAAGCTGAAAACCCACTTCCAGCATGTTCCCGCTTTGGTTTTCGCCCAGCACTTCACCGGCGCCGCGAATTTCCAAATCGTGCATGGCCAAATAAAAGCCGCTGCCCAATTCTTCCATTTGCTGAATGGCGTCCAAGCGCTGTGCAGCATTTTTGGTCAAGGCATCAATTTCTGGCACCATCAAATAGGCATAGGCTTGGTGATGGCTTCGGCCCACACGGCCGCGCAATTGGTGTAGCTGCGCCAAACCAAATTTGTCTGCGCGTGAAATCACAATGGTGTTGGCGGTGGGCACATCGATACCGGTTTCAATGATGGTGGAGCACAGCAAGATGTTGTAGCGCTGCGCCACAAAATCGCGCATCACTTTTTCCAAATCGCGTTCGGGCATTTGACCGTGCGCCACGGCAATGCGCGCTTCAGGCAACAGTTCTTCCAGTTTTTGGCGACGGTTCTCAATGGTTTCCACTTCATTGTGCAAGAAGTAAACCTGGCCGCCGCGCTTGAGTTCACGCAGCACCGCTTCGCGAATCACACCAATGCCTTCATTGCGCACAAAGGTTTTGATGGCCAAGCGCCTCTGGGGTGCAGTGGCAATCACGCTTAAGTCGCGTATGCCTTCCAGCGCCATGCCCAATGTGCGGGGAATGGGGGTGGCCGTGAGCGTCAGGACATCCACTTCGGCGCGCATGGCTTTCATGGCTTCTTTGTGGCGCACACCAAAGCGGTGTTCTTCGTCAATCACCAACAAACCTAAGTTTTTAAATTGGGTTGATTGACTGAGCAGTTTGTGCGTGCCCACCACTATATCCACCGTGCCATCGGCCAAACCTTTGAGGGCTTCATTCACTTCTTTGGTAGATCGAAAGCGAGAGACTTCAGCCACCTTCACCGGCCACATAGAAAATCGGTCTTTCAAAGTTTGAAAGTGTTGCTCCGCAAGCAGCGTGGTCGGTGCCAAGATGGCCACTTGCTTACCGCCTGTGACAGCCACAAACGCAGCGCGCAATGCCACTTCGGTTTTGCCAAAGCCCACATCGCCACACACCAAGCGGTCCATGGGGCGCGGGCTAATCATGTCTTGAATGACGGCATGAATGGCCGCGTTTTGATCGGCTGTTTCGCTGAAGCCAAAATCGTTGGCGAATACTTCGTAGTCTTGCGGACTGTATCTAAAGGCGTGGCCTTCGCGGGCAGCACGCCTGGCATAAATGTTCAGCAACTCTGCCGCAGAGTCGCGCACTTGTTCGGCCGCTTTGCGTTTGGCTTTTTCCCACTGACCACTGCCTAAGCGGTGCAGCGGTGCTTCATCGGCACTCACGCCGGTGTAGCGGCCAATCAGTTGCAGTTGGCTCACGGGCACATACAGCGTGGCCTTGTCGGCATATTCCAAATGCAAAAACTCTTGCAGCGCAGGCGTGCCATCAGGATTTTTCTCGCCCAAATCCATGTTCACCAAACCACGGTAGCGGCCAATGCCATGTGCGTTGTGCACCACGGGGTCGCCTACATTGAGCTCTGACAAATCTTTGATCAGCGCTTCAACATCGCTCACTTGCTCTTGTTTCTTGCGCCTGCGAGTGGTCACGCCTGCTGCAAACAATTCAGTCTCAGTGACCAAATCGATGCCAGCTTCAAACCAATGGAAGCCAGAATTTAAAGCCGCAGTGGCAATGCCAATTTTTTCATCGCTGGTTTGAAACTCTTGCAGATTGTCAAACGCCGGTGGGTTCACGCCGCCTGCGCGCAAGAAGTCGAGCAAGCTTTCACGTCTGCCGTCACTCTCTGCCAATATCAAAACGCGGTCGGGGGTGTTGCGAATGTGCGCTTGCAGCTTGGCCAAAGGCTCTTCTGCGCCACGCACCACCGTGAGGTCGGGCAGGGGCTGGGCCAAGGTGTTGTCGGCATTGCTGTCTTGGCTGTCGCCCACATTGTCTCTGGCACCGGGGCGCAAAGCCAATTGCGCATGCTGGTGGGTGCCGGTGTAAAACTGCTCGGCCGATAAGAACAAAGCTTCGGGCGGCAAAGCAGGGCGTTCAGGGTCGCCTTGTACCAATCGATAGCGGTCTTTGGTATCTTGCCAAAAACGTTGAAAAGCGGGTTCTAAGTCGCCATGCAGTACCAGGGTGGCCGGTGTTGCGCCGCCAGCCCCCAAATAGTCAAATACGGTGGCGGTATCTTCAAAGAACAGCGGCAAATAATATTCAATGCCCGCAGTGGCCACACCGTTGCCAA
>Ga0214919_10004690_pt1 | contig 19810 bp, 15 predicted proteins | sample LL1503_MetaG_FD_177994 | JGI IMG/M metagenome (GOLD analysis project Ga0214919, IMG submission 177994) | Freshwater microbial communities from Lake Lanier, Atlanta, Georgia, United States - LL-1503 | ecosystem: Environmental > Aquatic > Freshwater > Lake | place: USA: Georgia | collected...
AGTTTGTTCTTATAGCCCTCGAAGACTTTTCCTTTGGGAAAATTGGGGGCGCCCGTGATCACAGTCACGCGTTGACCATGCTTGACCCATTCACGGCAATGTTCAAAGGTCCGCGAAGCAGGTGCATTGACCTCGGGAGGAAAGTTGTCTGTCAGAAAAAGAATGTGCATTTCAAGTCCAGAGCAATTCCAATGTCATCTTCGGATCGGTCATTGTCAATTCCACGCACAAGTTTTCCCGCTCAACACCGAACTCGGGATACCACTTCGATGAATTGATTTGCAGACGACCTCCATGAACGGCGAAGGATAACTGCCGACCGCCAGACAGTCGTACCACATCAGGAGCAATTTTTTCGACCGTCGGGTGGAGATAAAGACGTGCGACTGCGGATCTGAATCCGCCTCGAATCGTGTCGGTGATGATGAGACGATCCGAAGCAAGTTGCCATTGACGATGATGGATTGGCCGACCAGAAAGTCGGCAATATCCGTCATGTGCAGCAGCGATTGTGATGCTTCCCCCGCTCATTTCGCATGCGCTTTCAATAATGCGAGCGCGACGAGCAACTCGAAAGCCACCCCAAACTTCGCTCGAATCGCATCCGTCGATCTCGACCGTGTTATGCGCGGCCGTTGATCGCTCGCGAGTGCGCTGCGGTCCAGCGAGATATGTCGACGTACCAGAATTGACGATTGTTCTCTGACCATGCAATGAGAGTTCGAACGAAAGCGTGTCCGCATGTGCATGACCCGGTTGGTAATCGGGTCCAACAGGCGCGATGTCAGCAATCAGCACCACGGGGCCACATTCGGCGCGAACATAACCTGACTCCTGAAACCAACGAAGTTTCCCGTCGACCTCAGCGCCGAATTCGATCTGTAATCGATTTGCATACGCACGAATTTCTGAAAGCGTCGGGGCGATTGCGAAAGCGGAATCGTTGAAGAACGAAACGTCGCCATCAGGATGAACAAGCCCTGCAAGCCACTCAACCATTCCACTGGCGGTTGTGCGCCACTGCTGAACCATCGCGGACGTGATGCGGCCTGGCCATGCAGCGTTTGCATTTATAAGATCAAGAATGTCTTCCAGAATAATTGCGTGATACATCGGACTGCGTTCGAAGTTGCCGCCATCAGCAAGAATCTGTTCCGGAATTTCCCGCGACAAGATGCGGGACCCTTGATCGAGCCAACGGTCCGCTTCAGGACCATCAAAAAACATTCCTGCAATTGCGAGTGCCTTTGCATTCACAAAGAGATGATTTGCAAGCAAATGATGCTCGACTCTTTTAGAAAGCCATCGAACCTGAACCGCAAGACTTTGTCGTGCACTCTCTGGCAGCAAATTTCCAGCCTGCGCCCATTTGATCCAATTCACAATTCGAAGTGATGTTGGATATGGCTCCCAACCGTTTCCAACCGCCGGCGGATTTTCTTCGACCCATCGAAGAATGAGACGCTCTTGCAATATGGCTTGTTCCGCTGACGAAGCTCCACAGAGATCGTCGAAGTAGTGCAAGTTGTAAAGCCATAATTTTCCGGACGAGGAATTATTCCAACATGTAGGCGAACTGATCTCTCGAGACTCATTCAAGAATTTTGCTGTCGATGGCGCTGTGATGCTCCTTGGTTTTTCGATCGGAGGCGTCCAAACTCCGACACTGAGCCTTCGTGTTGGTGCAGGACGCGAATCGATTTGTGGACGCGCGAATCGAAACCAAATCCGCCCGTACAGCTGCACTGGCCGAAGATGCCGAAGCGTGTGCCAATATTTTGTGAATGATGCCACTCGTGGAAGAGTAGAGCGCACTGTGAATTTAGCGAGTGAGCATCTTGTCCAAGATTGCGACGATTCGCTCGCCAGTCTTGCCATCCCAAAGTGGTGGAATCGTTCCACGCTTCCATTTTCCTGCGAAGAGTTCATCCATCGCAGGTGCGAGCGCGATCGGATCGGTACCAAGCAACGCATTCGTTCCCATCGTCACGGTCTCGGGACGCTCGGTCGAATTGCGAAGAGTCATGCACGGCACGCCCATCACAGTTGTTTCTTCGGTGATTCCGCCCGAATCGGTAATCACCGCCATCGCATTCTTGACGAGATAGTTGAACTCTAAATACGGCTGGGGATCTACGAAATGGAAATTGTTTGAAAGTCCTTCGATTGATTTCAGGGTCTTCGCAGTTCGCGGATGGACAGGGAAGATCACTAGCAAATTGCGTGCGCCTTTGCCAACAGCCTTCAGCATTGCAGCAAGAGTGTTTTCGCCGTCGACATTGTTCGGGCGATGCAGCGTGAGCACGATGTACTTCTTCTCGACAAGGCCAAGTTCATTCCAGAACGCTGGCGGTTGCAAACGAGACATATTTGCAAGCAATGTGTCAATCATCGTATTGCCGACGAAGAAGATTCGGTCGTCGGCAACTCCAGATCGGCGCAAGTTCGCATTGGCGACTTCACTTGTCGTAAAAAAGTAATTCGTGATCGAATCCGTCACCATTCGATTGATCTCTTCGGGCATCGTCCAATCACCAGAACGAATGCCGCCTTCGACATGCGCCACAGGCACGCAAAGTTTCTGCGCTGCGATCGCGCACGCCATCGTCGAGGTGACGTCTCCCACGACAAGGCAAAGTTCACTTCGTTTTTCCAGCAGCAACTTCTCGTAACGAGTCATGATGGTTGCTGTTTGCTCCGCCTGCGTTCCAGAACCAACTTCGAGATTGAAATGAGGTGCTGGAATACCAAGCTGCGTGAAAAAATCACCAGACATCTTGGCGTCATAATGCTGTCCGGTATGGATTAAGCGATAGCTCAGACGACCGCCCTTTGCTTGACTCGCTTCAATCGCCCGAATAATCGGTGCAATCTTCATGAAATTGGGGCGAGCGCCCGCAATGATGTCGACGGTTGGCTTTGTGACTTCGCTCATTTATTCGACTCTGCGATTTCGATGCTCACTCGAGCAACTTCGATAATTTCTTGAAGTGGGATTGGTGGAGCTCCGCCATCATTGACAGCACGAACGAACGCCGCAGCGCATGCTCGCTGGCCTTTGTCTTGTTTCCATAGATTCATCTTGCTGAATCCCTTCCAACCAAATCCTTGAAGCTTTCGGAAATTATCAAGTTGCAAGACAGCGCCGCCAGCGAAAACTTCCAGACGCTCTTTCGGAAACGCTTTGCTGCCGTTGGCAAAGTAATGAATCGTTCCAAGAGAGCCATCGGAAAATTTTAGTGAGATTGTGACGGTGTCTCCCGTTGCAGATTTCATTGCAGCGGATGCGTGCGACTCGATCGGGGATCCCGCGAGAAAGCGAAGAAGGTCGATGAAGTGACATCCTTCTCCGATGATGCGACCTCCACCCTGCTCGCCGTCCTGGGTCCAGTGATCCGCAGGAATGGCGCCGGCATTCACGGTCATGACGAATGCTTTCGGGCCAGTGACCGCACGGAGAAGTTCTTTGACACGCTGCACTTGAGGCGCGAAACGCCGATTGAATCCGACCATCAAAAGTGTCTTGATTTGTGCAGATTCTGTCGCGTTTTCGATTTGTGTCAATTCGTCCAAAGTCAAACAGAGCGGCTTCTCGGCAAACACATGCTTGCCGCTGGCGATCGACTGGAGAACGAAGCCAGCGTGACTATCGTGCCGAGTTGTGATGACAATCGCATTTGATTTGGGGTCTGCGAAAAGACTATTCGTATCAGTTGTTGTTTCATCGAATCCAAACTTGCGACCAGCGTGCACTCCGCTCACGCCTGCGCTTGATGCGATGCTGCGCAAGTGAGCGCCCGACTCTTTGAATGCTTTAATCAATACAGCGGTGGCATAGTTGCCTGCGCCTATAAAACTGATTGAGGCTCGAGCATCACCGCGAGTGGGATGAGCAAATTGCACGGTTTGTTGAACGTGTTCGGTGGCATTCGACTTTGAGGTGGGATACTCCAGCACGATTCCAAGCGAAGGTTCCGAACCGCCCACCACCTCATACGCCTGCTCAGCATTCCGAATTTCATAACGATGCGTGATGAGTGACTTCACTTCAAGTCGACCATCTGACATCATGTCAAGAACCGCTTCGAGATTGCGCTGCTCGGTCCATCTCACATATCCGACTGGATAATCCTGGCCTTTTTCTTCATAGTTTGGGTCGTATCGACCTGGACCATATGAACACGAAACTTGAAATGTGATTTCCTTCTTGAAGAAATCGTCACGCGACAGTTCCAATCCAGTCACGCCGACGAGAACGATGCGTCCACGCTTGCGGCACATCAATGCGGCCTGATGCATCGGTTCGTTGCTCTTCGTTGCCGCGGTCACGATGACTGCGTCAACACCACGGCCGCGAGAAAATTGTTCGGCTGCTGCAACGGGATCTTGACCTGCAGATAGATCCACGGTTTCGGCACCAAATCTCCGAGCAATTTCAAGCTTCTTCGGATCAAAGTCAATGCCAAGAACGCGACAACCGTGCGCGCGCAACAATTGAGTCGTCACGATTCCGATCAGTCCCATGCCAGTCACCACCACCGCTTCGCCCAGAGTCGGCTGCACAAGGCGGATCCCTTGAAGTGCGATCGCTCCAAGAACTGTAAAGGCTGCTTCCTCATCGGAAACTTGCGCTGGAACTTTGGCGCAAAGGTTGACTGGCACGCAAACCATTTCTGCATGCTTGCCATTCGAAGCAACTCGGTCACCGATTTCAAATCCAACAACACCAGTTCCGACTGCGACGACCGTTCCGATATTGCAATAACCAAGCGGAAGCGGCTGATCTAATTTATTAAAAACGGCCTCAATCGTAGGCATAATCCCGTCAGTCTTCATCTTGTCAAGCACCATGCGGACCTTGTCGGGTTGCTGACGAGCCTTCTCGATCCAGCCAGCCTTTCCAAAATCCACCATCATTCTCTCTGTCCCAACCGAGACGAGTGTCCGGGAAGTTTGAATCAGCAAGTGCCCACGCTTCGCAGCAGGGCAAGGAACATCCGCAACTTCTGTTGCTCCAGTCTTGAGAGATTGCAGGATTTGTTTCATAAAGGTTTTCGAGCCTCAATCAACATAAAAAGTCCGGATGTTGGCAAGAATGTACGAATGATCCAACGAGGCCAGATCATTCGAGCGAGATTCAAAAGTGGCCCAGCGTGTCGTTGGCCAGCTGCGGAATCCAGTAGATCGCCATGAGTTAAAACCGTCCAAATTTTTCTGTCGGTAAATGATTTCATCAGAATTTGAGCCTGCGCAATGGTATAGGCCTTCGTTCCATGGCTTTCCAAATATCGACTATAAATTTCCGTGATCGTCATCCACGGACGCAATTTCATGAGCGCGTATCGAATCCAAAGCATAATGCCCACCAGGCTCCACTTTGAATAGATCATGATCCTTGCCGTACCTCCAGGCTTCAGAACTCTCAGAACTTCACCAATTGCGCGAGGTGTATTTGGACTGTGGTGAAGCACCCCCCATGAATAAACGATATCGAATGTTTCATCTGCAAACGAAAGGTTCTCAGCATCACAATTCATAAGCGTTGATTGCAATTTGAAAGTGTCGAACCGATGCTTCGTGTGCTCAATCGCGCGCTGGGTCAAATCAATACCAGTAAGAATTGCCCCTGCCTCAGCGAATTTTTGGTGATCCGCACCCAGACCAACGCCAATTTCCAGAACGCGTTTGCCTTTCGATTGATCAAATTTTGCAAAGTCTAAAATGTATGGCTCCAATTCATAGCGAGACTTCGCCTGATCTTGATATCCACTCTTCTTCTCACTCGTGAGATACAGATCTTCTCCACACGAAGCCGCATTCCAAAAATCAAAGACTTGTTGCTTGCTATCTTTCATTTTTTCTCTCCAGGGAGAATCGAAGATGATGTTCCATCGACATAATTCCTACACCAAATCTCGATCCCAAGCAGGGAAAGTAAGGTGTAACTCGCGTCCACTCGACCGGAGTCGTTCGCTGCGATCAGTCGTTGGATCGCACTTGCATCAAACAATCCTCTGCGATTGATCGATTCAGGCGAAAGGAAATCTCCAAGCAACGGCTTGAGATCATGACGCATCCAACGACGTAAAGGCGCAGTGAAGCCAGACTTTGGGCGATAAATTACATCGTTGGGAAGGAAAGTCTCCATTGCTTTTTTCAAAATCCACTTTCCTTCTCGACCACGTTGCTTCATCGACATTGGTATGCGTTGTGCGAATTCGACAAGTTCAAGATCAAGGAATGGAACCCGCACTTCGAGACCGACAGCCATAGACATCTTGTCGGTATATGGAAGGTTGTGATCTGCGAGAAAAAATTGCTGTTCGAGTGCAAGCATGCGATCTATTTTCCCAACCGATCTTGGGAGCGGTCGAAGAAAATCGATCATTGGATCAAGCGCATTCGCTGAGCCAATTTCAGCGCGTACATCTGGTGAGTACAGCTGAAATAAATCCGATTCACGCGCCCATACAAAATAGTTTGCGAGTCTTGCATCTCCGTCCAAGCCTGCGCCTCGCATCAACTTTGCCAGTCGTCGCTTCGATGCATTTCGCATATCCATTCCTGTGGTCACACTTTCCAAGGCGCGTCGCAACGAAGATGGAATCCAACTCCATAGGGATTCATAATTCACTGCGACGTGGCGTCGATATCCAGTGAACAAATCATCTCCGCCTGCGCCAGAGAGAAGGACCTTCATTCCGGATTCGCGTGCGAGTTGTGAGATGTATAAAACATTGAGCGGCGCAGGATCGGCGAGAGGTTCATCGAGCTGAACAATCATCCGTTCAAGATCTCCTGCCATGTTCGCAGAATCGATTTCAACAATATCGAGAGCGACATCGAGATGCTTCGCAACGCGACGCGCATATGGAAGATCGTCGGTTTCTCCGACATCATGCCCTCCCTTCGCTTTGATCGTAAAGCAACGCAGATTCGGATTCTGCTCTCGAGCGAATGCGACGACTGCGCTTGAATCCAAGCCGCCTGAAAGGAACGCTCCAACAGGGACGTCCGCGATAAGTTGTCTCTTCACGGCCGAGCGCAAGTGCGAAACTGTTCCTTCAAGTGCAGAAGCTTCGTCTAAATCTGCTTGAACTCTGCGAAAAATCGGCGTCTGATACCAGATCCACTTGCGTTCGATTTTTCCAGCACGAAGGATCAGCGCTTCACCAGGCAGAACTTTACGCACAGCCTTGAGAGGCGTTCCTTCGCCTGGGCACCAGAGAAAACTGAGATACCGATGAAGTGCCACAGCATCAAGTTCGCGCGCTTCTGGGATCAGCGGGAGCAACCCTTTGATTTCACTTGCAAATGCGAATCCGCGCGATGATGCTGCGTAATAAAGTGGCTTCACACCTATCGCATCGCGAGCGACAAACATCTTCTGAGTGCGTTGATCCCAAATTCCGAATGCAAAGATTCCATTGAGCATTGGCAACATCGCCTCGCCTCGTTCGAGATAGAGATGCAGCAACACCTCTGTGTCGGAGTGTCCACGAAAACGATGTCCTTTCGCTTCCAAATCAGCACGGAGTTCTGGGAAATTATAAATCTCGCCATTGAAGATCAGCGACACCTTGCCATCGGGACTCGACATCGGCTGATGGCCAAGCGGCGAAAGATCGAGAATTGATAATCGTCGATGCCCAAGCCCAACACTTGCCGTATCGTCGAACATCGTGCCGGAATCATCTGGACCGCGATGTGAGATGCGATGCAGACCTACTGCGAGTGCAGCACGATCAAACTGACCAAAATATCCGAGTATTCCACACATGAGTTTGCTCTCGCCCGAGGCGAGTCTTTCTGCATGGAGGGTACACATGCAGGGTTGGAGTTGCGATCGATGCAAGTTCCAACCGAAATAATTTATGCAGGCTCTCTCGCTGAATGATCACTGATTCAACTGAGGCCGAGCGATTTTCCCGTGAATGAGCGGACCCGCGAGCATTGCCTCGTGCCGCGCACGATCGGCGGGATCTGGCAATCGTTCACTGATCTTCTTCGCTGGAATACCACCGTGTATTTCATATGGTGGAACATCACGAACAACCACAGCGCCTGCCGCAACAATTGCGCCCCTCCCAATGCGAACGCCCTGCATAATGATTGCGGCATGCCCAATCCACGCATCGTCTTCAATGACTGTCTCGAGAATTTCAGGCCGACCACTGAAAACATTTGGAACTCCAGGCAGATTCGGTTGATGGTCTCCACCGACAACAGAAACGCGAGGTCCCAAAAGTACATATCGACCAAGCACCACTCGCGCCTGAATCATGCAATCATTATTCATGAATGAGTATGGGCCTGCGACAAGATCAGAGGCCACCCAGCAATTAGGCCCCATATAAAATGTTGGATGAACATGTTTGAGCCCATGGCGGAATCGGCGCCACGCCATCACTCTCCCTCGGAGAAAAAGGAAAAGACTTCCACGACCAATCCATTTCCGAATCATTTGCCCAAACTCCTCATGCTTTTATCGCGAAGGAAGAACAAGTCGTCAGCAGGATAGCCCATCACAGCGCGTTCGATGGCTTCCTGCTGGAATGTCGGCGACCAAAATCTTTCAACGATGGCGATACAGGCTGCGCTGGTCTCGGCTCTTCCTTTGTTCCGAGAAAGCCATAAACCGATCACACGAGCAAGATCGGCGACATCGCCGAGCGTGAAAAAATTGCCTGTGATCCCTGGAATGATCGCCTCAACTTCTGGAGCTTGCTTGCCCATTGTGCTGTGAGAGATGACTGGTACGCCAAAAGTCATACTGTGGATTGCGGTCAATCCAACAAAACCTGGCGACACGGTGATGTTCGAGGCGCTGATGTAACGGGCAAGAAGCGCATCGTCATAGCACGCGCCAGTGAAGTGGGCGTCGATCGAAGAATCTCGTGCAAGTTTTTCCAAGTCGCTCCTGCAAGGTCCGTCGCCAACAATCAACGCGTTGACGGCCACTCCATCCGTGCGCAACAAAGCGAGCGCCGATATCAATAGATCGAGCCGCTTGGAAGGCTGCAAGCGGCATGAGCAAAATGCGACTGGAAGTGATGGATCGCGAAAAAGACTCTTGCGAAGCTCTGCGACTTCTTCAGCCGTCACTTTGCGCCTCTGTGATGACTGAGATTCGAAATGTAAGCTGTTGGCTACCACGTGCAAGTTTTTGGGGTCCCATCCAAGCGAAATCGCGTGCTGCTTCGCCCAACGACCATAAAACAAATGAGTATGCGCGAGACAAAAAAACATACGTCTGATCATCCCCTTCACTCCTTGGGGAGGCGATAAAAAACCGTGGCTCCAGAACAGCACACGCTTTCCCATCAAGCGTGCGACGATCGCAGCGACCCATGTCGCAAGCCAGAATGGATTTCCTAAAAAAATAATCTGGTCAAACTGATCCGAAAATGAAAGCCGCAGAACGCCAGATTGCCACATCACGGAGCGAAATATTTTCTTTGTCGGACAAAATCGGAACTTGACTTCCTTGCTGAATGTCGCGGCCTTGATACTGCTCTCATAATCATGGTCGTCACCAAAGAACACAAAGTCGGCAACTTCACTTCGTGCAAGGCGTTCAACGATCGGTTCTCGATAATGAGCGAAGAAATGATAGACAACCGCGACTCGCGGACGCGCTGGACTTTTGATGCTCGAATGAGAGGAGGTCATTATTTCGCCAATCTCTTCGGGGCAATTCGGCAGAGGACCCTGATGACGATTGGCTGAAGGTCAGCATAGACACTGGGCTGGCTGAATCGAGTTGCGAGTAATGCGCACACGAGAGCAATCGGACCAACGCCAAAGAGTGCGATGAGTTTTCCCGTGGTGCCGTATGGCTGCAGAAAATACCAAGCGATCCATGCAAGAAATGCGATTGGCGCTGCAGTACACCATGGTGCGAGAAAGACTTTCAATGCAGTCCATCGATTTACTTTCACTCCACGTATACACAGCGATACGGCGATCGGAAGTCCGATGCCCCAAAGCACTGCCGCACAAACAGCGACGCCGATCGCACCATAGTGAGAAGCCGCCATGCTGTACGCAACCACTGAAAGAACAAACTGTGACGCTTGCCACACAAAATATGTTTTAAATCTCCTCTGCGCACGCAGAAGCGACATCGTGGGTGCGGTTGCGAAATAGAATCCTTCCATGATGCTGAGCACTGAGAAGAGATGTATCGCAGCGTCCCACTTTGATTCGAAAATCAAGCCAAAAAGTGGCGCTGCGAGCGCAGCCTGCAAAAGAGTCAGCGGTACTGCAAGAGAGCCGATTGTGCGGATCACCCTCAAAAAAGCTGCAACCTGACGCTCGGCCTCATTGGAGAGCCGTCCAAAAATTGGTTGAAGCACCATGCCCAATTGAGAAGCGATCAATCCATTTGCCTGAGCAGATAGTGTGAAAGCGAATGCGTAGAGGCCAGTTTGCTCTTCCGTGGAGAAGTAACCGAGGATCAGAACTGGTAACAAAACCAGAATGTTGTGGACATATTGCGCAATTGCGGCGAAGAAAAATTCTCGCCTGATTAGACGTTGAGCGCGAGTGGCGATCCATGGCGTCGTGGCATAAGAGTGCTTCGTCGAATCGGTCTCACAAGACGAACGAGCGGATGATCGATAAAAAGCCGCCTTGAAAAAAACTGCAATAATTTGAGGCAGAACCAGAGCCAAAGCTCCGAAGCCCATGAACGCCAAGGAAACTGTGGCGATTGTTGCAATGAACTGTATCGAGCCATCAATGAAGGCGATGGATCGATAGCGAAAATCCAATCGCAGTTTCGATAGAGGAAGGGTGCACAGTCCATCGCCAACAGGTCGAAATGCAACGAACAACAACAAGCCAACCAAAACCCCAGCTGGATACTTGTCATAGATCCATGCGATCAGCGGCGCAGTGATAACGATGAATACAGCTGTTGCAATCCCAACCTGCATTGCAAGTCGCGAGGCGATCGGTGAAACAAGTGCGAATCGGCGACGATGCGTGACTAACACATCGCCGACAGTCAGCGGAGGAAGAAACACCAGAAAAACTCCGACTGCAAGTGTCAGTGCGGCCATCCCGAATTCATCTGGCGTCAGACGAAGCGCGATCACCCACATCGCCACCATCGTGGCGATCTTGTTCAAAAGTGCCTGCGTCGAAGTGAATCCTGTTCCGCTTGCCGCAGTCGCAGTCAGTCCAGTGTGTCCATCACGAGGACCAACAGATGACTTCGATTGTGAGTGGTCGCTCATACTGTTCGATGTGCCTCCGAACTTGAATGACCGCGAGGAGCATTCGCCGCAGCTCGCGACATCCCTTGAGCCCAACATTCCAGCACCAACATATGAATGAGAAGCGGATAGGGTCGTCCAAGTCGATCAGTCGTGCGTCGAATCTCGTCATATGTGCCTCGTTTCAAGATTCCAGATTGGACAAGAATTCCGTTGCGAAGGTCCTCGATATGCCGATTGAAAATCGCTTCGTACCAACGCCGCCATGGCGGAGAAAAGCCTCGCTTTCTCCTTTCGAAAACAAACTTCGGCACAATATCTTCAGTTGCATCGCGAAGCCATTTTTTTGCTGGAAGATGATGATCAGGACGAGCCTTTCGCAAACCGATCACCGTCTCAATCAATTTATAGTCAACCAATGGAAGGCGACTTTCAACACTTGTTGCCATACTGAGCCGATCACCTTGGGCGATTCCATTGACTGCGAGATATGTTTCGCTCACAAGTTTCGTGATCGAAACATCAGTGCGCGGGAACAAATGTTCGCCGCGCCATATGGCGGTTGGGTCCGTCATTCGAGCTTCTTCCCAACATTCCAAGATGACGGGTCCCATTGCATCCGCGATATGCCAAGTGCTATGAGGATCCCAACACGGCAGTTGGAAACGATGCGAAGTTCGATCTGTATTCCAATCATTCCAACCGCTTAAAATTCCACCGCCTTGTTCAAGCCAAGTGATCGCTCCAGTCCAACTGATTGGTGGCTTCGTTAACTTGAGATAGTTCCATAAGCTCGCCTTACTTTGCAACATGTTCTCGCGTCGTTCGGCACGAATCGCAGCATCTTTCATCCACTTGTATCCCCAGAACAACTCATCTCCGCCATGTCCCATCAACATCACTGGCACGCCATGTTCGCGCGCCATCTGCATCACGGCGAAATAGCTTGAACCAGAAAGATCCGCAGTTGGATCATCACGTTGAAAACAAATATCCGCAAATCCTTCTGCTACTTCTTCCGTCTTCATATGCCGGACATGCATCTGGATTCCAACATGATCGGCGAATTCTTTGGCAAGTTTGGTCTCGTCCTGCCACGCGCCTCCTTCGTAACCAATCGAGAATGCAGTAAGCCTGTCTTGCAACTGACCCTTTGCCATCATCGCTACAAGGCTTGAATCTACTCCGCCGGAAAGTGCAATTCCGACGGGTACATCAGAGCGCACGACGAGTGAAGACATCTCTTGCAAAACATTGCGAATGGTTGTTGCTGGATCAGCATCAATTGGTGGCGCATCTTCAATTCGCCACCAGCAGCGCTCATTGACAGTCCACGGATCCAAATTGATCTCAAGCAGGTGACCACCAAGCAACTTGCACACTCCACGAACAGCAGTGAATGGCTCTGGGATAAATCCATGATGCAAATATTGATTGATCCCACCAGGGTCCATCACAAATGGCACGGCCCCAGATCCAATCAAACCACGCATCTCGCTCGCAAAGACCAATCGGTTTCCACTCGCTGCGAGATACAACGGCTTCTCGCCGATCCGATCACGAGCGATAAGCACTTTATTATTTCGGCGGTCGTGAAGTGCGAAGGCAAACATGCCACGCAAGTGATGAACGGAGTCCGCTCCATATTCCTCATATAAGTGAATGATCGTCTCGCAGTCACTACCAGTTCTGAAATGGTGACCACGCAATTCGAGTTCACGGCGAAGTTCGACAAAGTTATAGATTTCCCCATTTGCAACAAGGGCGATTGAGTTGTCTTCGTTCCAGAGTGGCTGCCATCCACCTTTCAGGTCGATGATTGCGAGTCGGCGCATCCCAATTACGACATGATCTGACTCTGCAAATCCCTCGCCATCGGGACCTCGATGCACGAGCGCTGCCGCAAGATTGCGCAACAATCCCCGATCTTCTTCGCCGATGCTATTTGCAGAAATGATTCCAAATATGCCACACATAAGATCTATCTCGATTGAGTTTCTGAATCGTAGTGCGCCTCATCGAATGAAACGCCGTGCGTAAGATCTTCGTGCGAAGTCGATTCTCCATCGAATAACACACCGGATTCCGTATCTGCGAATTCCGTCCGCAAGCGCAGTCTCGTTATCGCTACGACATAAAAATAAAACGAAGTTGCTGCCCACAAATAGCCCTGCTTGTTCACGAGAAATATTTGATAAGCCAGAAGTGCAAGAAAAACCGAAATGCTTGCGCGACCAATGGGATCATTTGCAAATCGACGAAAAAGCCATCGAGAATCGCGTGTTGTGATAAAAAGAATTATTCCGAGCAAAATGAACATCGGAATTCCCATTTCGGTGAGAACATCGATAAATAGCACATGAGAATAAGGTTCGGAATTTGCAGCGCTGATCGCAGTGAATGCGTTGGATCCCAAGCCTATGAACCATGCCGCTGGATGTTGAAGAAATGCATTGAGAAGATCAAGGACATTCGCCATTCGAACACCAGTTCCTCCAGCGATGACATCAGCATCCCACCGCCGAATTTCCACTGATCCGAGAATTTCCTGGGCAAGAATTAAAACCACCGGAATGAGAATGAGCAACCCCATGCTTGTTCCTAGAAATCCCAAAAGATTCTTGACCTTTGTTGAGAGTGGATAGAAGGCAACTGACAGGATGACTGCAAACACGATTTGACCTCGCGAACCAGACTGGAGTGCGAGAATTGCACCAAGAAAAAATGCACCAATACGAAGGATATTAAAGAAAAAAGATTTGAATCCCAATTGAAACAAAGCTGCAATCAACATGAGCGTCCCGCCCAGTTCTCCCATTGCAAGAGGATTTGTCCGAACAAGGGCATCAAGATTGACACCAAGGCGACCGCTTAAAAATGTGAACTGCGGATTCGTCAAAATAATTGCGCAGATGATTGATCCCAAAATCAAAAACGCCCGAAAGAACTTTTCGAACACCGCGATATCGTCAATCAAGATTGGCGATATGACCATAAACAAGATCACGTATGGCAAACCCCATGTCGTCAAACCAAGGGCTGCTTGAAAAGCAGGAGTCCAAAGTAAAGAAATGACAGACCAAAGAAGAAGGACGAATAAACCAATCCAAACTGATGTGATATAGCCTACAAATGGACGATTTTGAATGAAAATACAACGGAATGCACAAATGCCAGCGGAGGCCGCAACGCAAATATTTGCAAGTGGCAAGATGCGCAGAAATATTCCAGATGATGCTTGAAGAGCCTGCTCAAAGGCATACATAGACATCACAAGCGCAAGCGCCCAACCGGGGCTGAAAGCGGCCATAATGCACGCAACGGCGAATGCGCCAACTGTAATAATTTCAAACACTCGAGTGCTCCAATTGATCGCAGATCACGGCTCGCGCTTTGAAGTCTACAGAAACATCATTCACTGACTCACATCCTTCGCTCGAAAGGATCGAATCGATCGGATAGAGTCCAAAATAGTGAACGATGCTTTGCGCCGAAGTGTTGCACGAAGCATTGGATCATCCCAATTTATTGGCGGACGATTCTCGAGATATTCGTGAATGAAAGCTTCACGCCAAACGCGTGTACCGAAATTTTCTTCTTGATGCATGTTCTTGGCATAGCCGTCGATCGCTAATTCGATGCAGTATCCGACGCTAGACCAGAGGGCGACACCATTCGCACCCGCCTCGACGATTGGAGCAACCATATCTTCCAGAAATTGAACCTGCGGCACAATCGTTCCAGCATTTGCCACTCCGTTGGGTTGCCAATACGGACTAATGGTTGGAATGACTGGCTTACCAGTAGCAAGAATTTTGGCGATTCCAACACTCGACATTCTCCAGGTCCGCCCACTCGCACGAACTGCATCAGGAGTTTTTGGTTCAAACATGAGCGGGTCATAGACGGGATAGACACTCGGACTGACCCAATCCTCTTCAGCAACAAGCGGAGCATAAATCTTGTAAATCCGATCGAGGAGTGCCTTCTTTGCCTCCGGCGTTGCATTGATCCAATTCTTACCGTCAAGCCAGTAAGGCAAAAATGGTGTTCCGTAATAGGTCCACTTAATATAGGGATAGCGCTCTTTGACTACTCGAATAGTCGCAATCATCGATTGAATTGTCGACTGATACTTTGGCGAATCCACTCCGGCCTGCAGATTTGAAGTAAAAGGGTCTTCAAAATCCAGCATGCCCCACTGAGGTGCCCCACCCGCAATTTTTCTTGCGATCTCTTTTAAGACAGCATCCGTGTCAATGCGCCCAGTTGATGCCGCTTGCGGATCACAACCTTGATAGATGATCAAGTACTTTGAGGCATCAAGTGCACCTGTGCGCTGTTCGACACTCGGATCTGGAATATCGTCGAATAGAATTTTGAATTGTGCTGAAGGCTGCGGTTGGGGAGGTTGCTGAGGTGCTGCGACCTGAGATTTTCCAAGTGAAATCTCCACTCCAATGAAGAGGATGACTATCGCAAGCATGATTCTCATTGGTCATGCCCACTTACCGCAGGCATTTCGTGCCCCGCATCGCGAAGCGTCTTCTCCCGCCGTGCAAGTTCTAAATCTGTATCGACCATCATTGCAGCCAATTCTTCGACGGTGCACTTTGCTTGCCATTTCAATTCTCGTTGCGCCTTCGAAGCATCTCCAAGCAATTGCTCGACTTCAGCAGGGCGGAAATAGCGCGGATCAATCTCAACGAAATCTTTCGCATCAAGCCCAAGGCGAGCGAATGCGAGATCGCAGAATGTTCGAACTGAAATCATTTTCCCAGTCGCAATCACAAAATCGCCGGGCTTGGGTTGTTGCAGCATTCGCCACATCGCATCAACATATTCACCAGCAAATCCCCAGTCGCGCATTGCGTCGAGGTTTCCAAGATAAAGTTTCTTCTGCATTCCAAGCTTGATTCGTCCAGCCGCTCTGGTGATCTTGCGTGTCACAAATGTCTCCCCACGTCTTGGGCTTTCGTGATTGAACAGGATTCCACAACTCGCGTGGATTCCATAACTCTCGCGGTAATTCACGGTGATCCAATGTGAGAAAGCCTTTGCGCATCCATAGGGCGACCGTGGATGAAACGGCGTCGATTCTTTCTGAGGAATCTCCGCAACTTGGCCAAACATTTCGCTCGAACTTGCTTGATAGAAACGAACTTGCTTTCCAGACTGCTCTTGAAATGATCGAATCGCTTCCAAGAGTCGGATCGTGCCAGTCGCCACAGTATCAACGGTATAAACCGGCTGATCGAAACTGACTCGCACATGACTCTGCGCGCCAAGGTTGTACACCTCGTCTGGACTTGCTTTGCGAATGACTTCAGTCAAACCAATTCCATCTGTCAAATCGCCATAATGCAATTTCAGGCGCGCGCCGTGTTCGTGCGGGTCTTGATAGATGTGATCGAGACGCTCCGTGTTGAAACTGGAACTGCGGCGAATGATTCCATGAACTTCATAGCCCTTCGCAAGCAGAAGTTCGGCAAGATAACTGCCGTCTTGTCCTGTGATTCCAGTGATGATTGCCTTCTTCATTGTGCGCTCCTCACGCTTCGCAGGATAGACGAATCTGCAAGACTTTCGTTGGTCTATCGGCGGAGAGTTTGAAAGTCGATACCTTTTCATCCGTCATGACGATCTCCACCATTTCAAGTCCATTTTCTGGCGCGCGCATCGTCGTCACTGGAGGTGCTGGTTTTCTCGGGCGCATCGTTGTCCAGAAATTGCGCGAACGCGGGGCGCGAGAGATTCTCGTCCCACGACGCGAACACTTCGACTTGACATGCGAAACAGACGTCGCACGCATGTATGCCGAAATGCGCCCAGACGTGGTCTTCCATCTTGCTGCGGAGGTGGGCGGCATCGGTGCCAACATGCGCAACCCTGGGCGGTACTTTTTTGCCAACATGGCGATGGCACTTCATCTGATCGAACATGCAAGGCAGGCAGGTCTTGGAAAATTCGTACAAGTCGGGACCATCTGCGCATATCCAAAAATGACGCCTGTTCCATTCCACGAGAATGATTTATGGAACGGTTATCCAGAAGAGACAAATGCGCCATACGGCATTGCAAAAAAAGCAGCGATGGTGATGCTCGATGGATATCAACGACAATACGGTTTGAAATCAACCTATGTCTTGCCCGTAAATTTGTATGGCCCTGGCGATAACTTCGATGCGAACACATCGCATGTCATTCCAGCACTTATCAAGAAATGTGTCGAAGCGGTTGATGCGTCCGCTGGTCATATCGATTGCTGGGGCACTGGTTCTGCGAGTCGAGAATTTTTATATGTTGACGACGCTGCTGAAGGAGTCATTCGCGCAGCAGAAGTTCTCGACACGCCCGAGCCGATCAATCTTGGAAGCGGACGCGAAATCTTGATACGCGACCTTGTTGCGCTGATCGCAAAACTCTCTGGTTTCGAAGGCGAAATTCGCTGGGATGCTTCAAAGCCTGATGGTCAACCTCGCAGATGCTTGGATGTCTCAAGGGCTGCGTCACTCTTAGATTGGCGTGCGAAAGTCGAATTCGAAATGGGTCTTACGAAAACGATTGACTGGTATCGCTCCAACCGACACGGCTGATTCGCTGCGAAAATATCCCGCGCATCAACTCCATCCCGCAAGAACAAAGGCGAGATCTAGTCCATCGACCATCCCGTCATGATTGATGTCAGCAATTGGGTTGCTTGTCCCCCATCCTGCAAGCACAAATGCGAGATCCGTTCCGTTGACAACACCATCTAGATTTACATCACCCGGCAAAATTGGATTCGCTCCGACCGAGCCATCGTTTCCAATGCGTTGACCTTTGATATCAGCCGATCCAGTTGCACCATCGCTCCACACTACGACCGTTGCTGCTGATTGACGATATGAAACCATTTTACTTTTGCTGCTTGCGCCGTCAACAAGAACGGCTCCACTCTGCCACGTATCGGTACCGTCATCGTTCAATCGGCGCGCATAGAGCGACGTTTGCCCATATGCAGCTGATGATTGCCATGCGAATGTTGCGCCACCGCCGCAACGCACTGCTGTGAAGTCTGCGGAATAGAGAGTTGTTGGCGATAAGAGACTGGTACCAGATTCTCCCCACAATCGTGTTCCAGTTCCATTCAAAGCGAATGATTGCGCGGCGACGCTATATGTAGAAGTATTTGGCACTTGCTCTGGCCAGACGACATAGACGCGATTGGTTGGACCATCTGCTGCGAAAGTTGGGCTGACACGATTGAGCGTGGTTGTTGAAGTCACCGCAGCTCCATTCACTCCAAACTGCGCAACGCCTGCAGTATTGAGAACTTGAACATAGCTCTGAAGTGGACCTGACGTGTACCAGCAGAAAACATAACCAACTCCATAGACCGATTGGCAAATTGGATAGTTTCCGAATTGGAGCGATCCCGTCGAGAACACGACAGAAGGCGCCGTGCTCCCCGCAGTCCATCCAACGACGCCTATAGGAGAAATTCGCCACGCCTTAATAGTTTTTGCGCCAGAAAATCCAACTTGGCGCACGCACGAAAGCATCACGCCACCAGTTGCATCTGCAGCGGGCCAGAGATCTGCGTTCCAAGTTTGCGCAGTGCCATCTTGAATAGTGACAGGCGTCGACCAGATTGCGGCTCCAGTCGTAACATCAAACTTTTGAACTTTGCTTGCGGAATTCTCGAGCCATGAACCATAGATCGATCCATCAAATGGATCTTGGCAGACCTTTGGATTGGCGACAGATGCACCAGCTGTGCCGAGCGTTGTCGTCCACAAGATTGCGCCAGCGTCACTGAGCAAAGAAAAACTGATTCGATCTCCACCGAGTCGATCGTCGTTGTAGGCAACCGCAAACTGATTTCCGCTGACAACCCACGAACTGTAATCCACCGTCGAGGAAAAACTGCGATCAGCAACAAGCACGCCGTTCGCTCCCCACATCGGCATCCCAGATGCATTGAATCGATTCGCGCGAACGTCATACCCACCCGTTGCATTGTCGAACCACGACATGCAGAAACCGCCGTCGGTCGTGCCGCTCATTTTCGGCTGAACTTGATCGTTCGCTCCTCCACCGAGTGTTGTTGAAGATGATGGTGTCCAAGCCAAACAAGCTGCCGCAACACAAACCAAGCATGCGCCGATAACGATCTTTGTTTTCACAATGTAAGTATGACACGGATTTGCGCGACCGCAAAAAATATTGTGCATTTCCTTTTAACCTCTAATCAAGATCAGTCAAAGAGACCTTTTTCGGCTGGTTTCTCTGGAAGTGGCGAGCAATGTGTGACGGGGCCAGGAAAAGATTCATAGTCCGCATTTGGATTTGCGTCGATCCAAGTGACAAACGCTAAGACTTCCGAATCAATACCAGACTCTCGCCAATGTTCCCCAAAGACCGTCTTCACCCCAAGCCAGATGTGGGCGAATGCATTGCGACGTGCGAGTGATTCATGCGGAAGAAGTTGCGGCTGAATACGCGCGCCAACCAGCGCGACTTGATCTCGAATCCTTTTTAGTTGCACGGAGTTCACGCATTCAAATTACCCTCTCTGCAATGTTGACACACATCATTTCATTGTT
>Ga0214919_10004691_pt1 | contig 19809 bp, 20 predicted proteins | sample LL1503_MetaG_FD_177994 | JGI IMG/M metagenome (GOLD analysis project Ga0214919, IMG submission 177994) | Freshwater microbial communities from Lake Lanier, Atlanta, Georgia, United States - LL-1503 | ecosystem: Environmental > Aquatic > Freshwater > Lake | place: USA: Georgia | collected...
TCTAAGGGAATGCCTCCACCTTGATCTTCGATAGTGATTTGACAACGCTGCACTTGGTTTTGCAGGCTTAGGTGAATCGTTTGCAAAGGCTCAGAAACGACTAGAGCATTTTCTAAAATAGCGATTAGGGCGTTCACAATAGCGGATTTTTCAGCAGAAATCTGCGGGTTATCATCACCCAATTGCATCTGAAAAAGTACATTTTTCTTTTCGCAAAGCGGCCTAAAAGCGGCGTCAGCATCCATAATAAGTTGCGTGATAGCAACAATTTCAGTTTTGCGAGGGCGGTTGGTAATGAACTGCAACATATCTTGGGAGAGTTTTTCTAGACCCATCAGTTGTTTTCGTAAGCGATCCGCAAACTCTTGTTTGGTAGATTCGTCAAGCTCTTGGTCGCACAAATGGGAAGCGTAGATAAGGGCAGTAGAGAGCGGGGTGCGGAACTGATGCGCGATACTCGCTGCCATTTTACCCATTGAAGCGAGGCGATTCTCATGCTGGCTTTTTTGGTGGGTAAGGATGTTTTGCGTAATATCTTGGATCTGAATGATACTTCGAGTACCCTCATCAATGCGGTGTAATTGGACGGTTTGGGTGGTTATGCCGGGATCGTTAGCCCTATTTGTAGCACCACCTCTTTTGCTAGATTGCTGTTGCTCAGGGTAGATGACATACTCGCCACTTGTAATGGAAGCCTGCCAATTGGCTGGAATCGCAAATAACTGACCGGAGTTTAAAAAAGGCAAAAATTGCATAGCTGCCGGATTAAATATCTTTACTATTTGATTTTCGAGCAAAATAACCCCTGCGGGCATCGAATTCAGTAATATCGTAATACGCTGATTGGAGTCAGATAATTCATTACTCAATAAATTGATTTTGGCTTGTAAATCGGCCTGTTGGGATTCGAGTTTTTTAGACTCCTCATAAAAAAGTTCAAAGGCCTTTTCGAGGGCCTCTTTTGGGTTATTTTGTTGGGTCATTTCTACTGAATCCGTTGTATTAGCGCCCGAAGTTAAAGTATTAGATGAAGAAATTTGCAAAATGTTTTGTGCTTAATAGATAATTTATGTAATATAGGATAACTAATTTATTAGTTTGAAGTGCAATTTAATACGATTAATTTTTTGTATTGGATGTCTCAGTATTAAAAATTCATTCTTTTAAGGCGCTAAATTAATATATTTTTGCTCGAAGTAGATCGAATTTGCTTAGGAAAATATTCAATTGAGTGAGTCTGACGCAGCACCATCGATTGATGATAAAAATGCGACGGTCTTAAATATCGCCGCTGATAAAGCGCCTGCTGTTGCCGGCACTCTGAATACTCCTCTTGATTTAGCAGACAAATACCGGGATTTAAAGGAACGCTTTTCCCTTTTGAGTTTTAGACAAAAACTCATGGTCGGGATTGCTTTCGCGTTTTTGGTGGTGACGATTCTCGTTATTACTATTTCTGGCCAGAAAAAAGACGATTATCGGATTCTTTTTTCCAGCGTTAGTCAAAATGACGGCGCAGCGATTATTGCAGCATTACAACAGTTGAATGTGCCCTATAAATTTACTGAGGGTGGCGGAGCCATTATGGTTCCGGAATCAGCAATTTACGAAACGCGCCTCAAGCTAGCTGGTCAGGGGCTCCCGAAATCTGGCAATGTGGGGTTTGAGCTCCTCGAGAATCAAAAATTAGGCACGAGTCAGTTTGTTGAGCAGGTCAACTATCAGCGTGGATTAGAAGGTGAGCTCGCTAGGAGTATTAGTTCCTTGGCGCAGGTCAAGTCGGCCCGTGTGATGTTGGCTATTCCCAAGCAAACTGCGTTTATGCGCGAGCAGGAGAGGCCGACCGCTTCGGTGGTTGTGACTATGCATCCGGGCCGAGTTTTAGACCAACAGGCAGTCGCTGCCATTACGAATTTAGTCGGATCATCGATACCCAAGATGGGGGCGGGTAACGTCACCATTATTGATTCCGAGGGTAGTTTACTAGCCCCCAATCCGCAAAGAGCGAGTGGTTTAGACTCAACGCAACTGAAGTATGTAGCAGAAGTTGAGTTTGCCTTGTCCAAGCGTGTGATTGATATTTTAGAGCCGGTTGCTGGTAAGGAAAACATCAAAGCAACTGTCACGGTGGATATGGACTTTGCGGAGATGGAGCGCACCGAAGAGACCTTTGGCCGCAACTCACCCCCTAATCCGTCATCTATTCGAAGTCAGCAGTCTACCGAAGCGTCAACACCTACAACCCCATCAACGGGTATTCCTGGTGCTGTCACCAATCAACCCCCAGGGCAGGCGCAAGCACCAATCAATAATAATGCTGCGGCAGGTAATAATAATCCTCAAGCCCTCAATGCTCCGCCAGGCGCTTCCACGAACAATACATTACGCAAAGATAATACGGTGAACTACGAGGTGGACCGTTCGATTCAGCGAATTAAAGGCGAGAAGGGCCAGGTCAGGCGAGTTTCTGCGGCGGTTGTGCTGAACTTTAAGGGTGCAGGTGTAGACGCTGCTGGTAAGCCGTTAAAGCCGGTTGCCTTTACTCCAAAAGAAATCGAGCAGATCAATGGCTTAGTCAAAGACGCCATTGGCTTTAGTGACAAGCGGGGTGACAGTGTTAGTGTTGCGAATATTCCATTTAGGCCAGATGTTATCGAGGAGACACCTTTTTATCGAGAGGCTGGAATTATTGAGCTAGCCAAAGAGATTTCTAAAATTGCAATTATTTTGGGCTCTCTTGCTCTAGTCTTCTTCAGTGTTGTCCGACCACTGCTCTTTCCGAAGGTGGATGCAGAAGAAGCGCAGAACCTGGAAGATGAGTTTGATGAGAAGGTCAAGGCCGAGATGGCCTCGATGTCGCCGCAGGCCAGGGAGCGTAAACGGATTGAGCTTGAGCTTGAGAAAGAACGTAAACGCGTGGCGGAAGAGGAAGAGCGTGCGCGTGTCGAATCGCAGAAGAAAGAGGAAGAAGAGTCTAGAAAACGTCTTGAGGATGCCAAGAAGACGGAATACGAGGAACTCGTCAAATACGCTTACGATTATGTGACGAATGACCCACGGGTTGTTTCTCAACTCTTTAAGCAATGGTTAAGTGAAGACGCTGCCAAAGCCAATGCAGCAAAAGACGCTGCAGCTGCCTCTGCGGCAGCCTAACGCAATGAAGGAGAATAGTCATGGCTGATGAAGAAGGCGTAGAAGCCCCAAGACAACTATCGATTGCCGAAGCCCTCAAAGAGGGTGTCAAAAACGCCTCTCAAGGGGGCATGACTTCTTATGATGACTTAGATGGCGCCTCTAAAGCCGCGGTGGTTTTATTGGCGGTTGGTGCAGAAGCTGGTGCGGAGGTTTTGCGGCAGATGACTCCGATGGAAGTACAGAAGCTTTCAGGCAAGATGGCGGTGGTGCGGTCCTTAAGTCGCGATTTAGTATTAGAGGTTTTACGCGAATTTAAGGAGTCCACTTCGAATAATGCCCAGGTATCGTTTGATACCGATTCGTTTATGCAAAATATGCTGACCAAAGCCATGGGCGCTGAGGGAGCTTCTGACCTACTGGGACGATTAGAGTCTACTTTAGATATGTCCGGCATTGAGACGCTCAAGCGGATGGAGTCGGACGTCTTATATGAAATGATTAAGGGTGAGCATCCACAGATTATCGCGACTGTGATGGTCTTTTTAGAAGCACCTCAAGCCGCTTCGGTTGCCAAGTTATTCCCTGATGAATTACGTAATGAACTCATGTTGCGCGTCGCTTTGTTAGAAAAAGTTCAGCCTGCGGCTCTGAAAGAGTTGAATGAGGTGATGTCTAGGTCCGTTGGACCAGACGCAGATTTCCGAAGAAGCTCGGTCGGTGGAGTCGTGCCTACAGCAGAGATTTTGAACTTACTATCTAACGGTCTTGATCAGATGGCATTAGAAAAGATTCGCGCTTATGACGCTGAGCTAGCCGAAGAAATTATTGAGAAGATGTTCGTCTTTGAGGACTTTATTGAGATTGAGGATCGTTCTTTACAGACCTTGTTATTAGAAGTGGCTCAAGACTCCCTCGTGATTGCCTTGAAGGGCGCTAGTCCAAAACTGCGCGAAAAACTTTACAGAAATATGGCGAAGCGGGCCGCTGATAGTGTGCGTGAAGATTTAGAAACAAGGCCACCGGTCAAGATTCAGGAAGTAGAAGAGCAGCAAAAAGACATTATTCGGATTGCAAGAGCCTTAGCGGCAGAAGGCAGAATGATGATGGAGCGTGGTAAACAAGCTGATGCTTTCCTATAAATCATACTTAGGATTATTGTCCCATGCCTGCCTTTGATGACGACTCGGACGAGGATCAACTATTAACGAAGTGGCAGCCGCCATCATTTGATCCCCCTAAGCCTCCCAAAAAGCCTAAGGCTCCCCCGATCCAGTATCCAACGGTCGAAGAAGTTGAGGCAATTCGGAATCAAGCGCGTCAAGATGCCTACGATATGGGACTCTCGGAGGGCTTTAGTAAGGGCCGCAGAGACGGCTTTGAGCTAGGACAAACAGAAGGTTTTCAGGCAGGCTATAAACAGTCTTACGCCGACGGTGCTTCTGAGATCAACAGATTACATAGCGCTTTAGAAGCCTACTTACAGGCTTTGGACGGTATGACAGAAGCATTTTCAGAGCCGATGGTACAACTCGCTTTTGACATTGCTATGCGTATTTCGGCGAGTGAGACGATGACCCGAATTCCCTTTGTGATGGCCATTCAAGAGGCATTAATGCGCTTGCCGCGCCCGGGCACCACTTTATATCTGCGGATTTGTGAAGAAGAGCAGGTCACCTGGAAAAAAATCATTGATGACCCTGGCTTGCCCTTTCAATGTACCCTCTTAATTGATGCGGACACCAAATTTGGTCATGCCTATGTTGAGGTTGAAGGTGCTCGCATTGATGTGGGTAAAGCGGCCAGAACGGCATTAGTTCGTTCTGCTCTGGGCTTGGATCAATTAGCTAAGCCTGTCATAGAACCTTTAGAGGATTATGGAAATAATCCTTCGAGTTTGTTGTTAGAGAGCGACGAGATTTTCCCAGAGGATATGTCATTAAACCCAGTTGACCCATCATTTCAGCCCCATGATTTTGCGAAAGTGGGCACTCTCTTAGATGCCCTAGACCAAGAGCAATTGCCGCCCGCCAAAACCTCTGGCCCTGCCCCGGAGCGGTAATGATTACTCAGCCGATTACGCAGCCGCAAGAGTTCGCTCAACATTTAAAACTGCAGGCGCAAAAGCTCAGCCAATACCCCAAATCGATTCGTGAAGGTCGCCTCAAACGTGTTTCGGGGATTGTTCTTGAGGTTGAAGGCTTACCGATGACGATTGGTGAAGGGGGCGTTATTCTATCTCAGGTCAATGGCAAGACCTATGATGCAGAATGCATTGGCTTTAATGGCGGCATTACGTATTTGATGCCGATTGACGCTTTAGATGGCATTTCTCCAGGTGCTTTGGTATATCCCACAAAAACTCCGATTGATATCGGGTTTGGTTACATCAATACCCAAAGTGTTGAGCCTTTGCCGATTGGTGAGAATCTCTTGGGGCGGGTGGTGGATGGGCTGGGTAGGCCGATTGATGGCTTTGGTAATCCTGGTAATCGATTATTTCAATCGGTCAAGCGCTCTATTAATCCACTGGACCGGTCGCCCATTCATGAGCCGCTGGATACTGGTATTAAAGCGATTAATGGCATGTTGACGGTGGGGCGTGGCCAGCGGGTCGGTATATTTGCCGGCACTGGCGTTGGGAAGAGTGTTTTGCTGGGGATGTTAGCGCGCAATTGCGTAGCCGATGTGATTGTGATTGGTTTAGTGGGTGAACGGGGCCGCGAGGTTCGCGAGTTTTGTGAGGAGACTTTAGGGCCGGAATCATTTAAGCGTGCGGTTGTTGTAGCCGCTCCTGCTGATGCATCGCCGCTTGCCAGGGCAAAGGGTGCTTCGTACGCTACGGACGTGGCGACTTGGTTTCGGGATAGTGGCAAGCATGTGGTGTTGATTATTGACTCATTGACGCGCTATGCCATGGCTTTACGCGAAATTGGTTTGAGCTTGGGTGAGGTGCCAGTGGCCCGAGGTTATCCGCCAAGTGTCTTTGCCAGAATGCCTGAACTAGTTGAGCGGGTTGGTAACGGTGCGGACCCCAATGCTTCAATTACGGCGTTTTATACCGTTCTTTTAGAGGGTGATGATGTGAACGATCCGGTTGCGGATACGGCCCGGGGTATTTTGGACGGCCACTTCTTCTTATCTCGGGGCTTAGCTGATAGTGGACACTACCCGGCTATTGATGTAGAAAAATCGATTTCGAGGGTAATGCCTAAGGTAGTTTCGAAGGACCATTTACTAGCTGCGCGACGCATTAAGCAACTGTACAGTCGATATATGAGTGGGCGCGACCTCGTTTCGATGGGCGCTTATGTACCAGGAAGTGACGGCGATCTGGACGCTGCTTTGAAAGCTTGGCCAAAAATTCAGGGATTTTTACAGCAAGAGGTTGATTCCAATTTTGCGATTCCCGATACGATTGAATTTTTAAATGGAGTTATTCGGCAATAAATGAACGCGCTTAAAGTCCTTTTACGTTTAGCGAAGATTCGTGAAGATCAGGCGATGGCACAAGCGCGCCGGGTAGGCACTCAGGCCAATGAGACCTTGAAATTTCAGCAACAAGTCATTGAATATGCGAAGGAATATGAAAAGCAAATTTTGACGGGTGGGCAAACGGGCATTAAAGTTGCTTTCATACAGGATGCCGATGCCTTTCGTGAAAAATTGCTAGCCAGTTCAAGTGCCATGGATAAACAGATAGCAGATTTGCGAATTACATCAAAAATAACCCTTGAAGAGGCGATGCGAGCGAAGATGAAGTCACAAGGTTTAGCCAAATTAGTTGCCAAGGCGGAGTTGGTTGAGCAGCAAAAAAGAGATAAAGCCGAGGAAAATCAGTTCGAAGACATATTAGCTGCAAGAACGAGGATCCATTCTGGCACGAAAGATGCTTAGGTAAAGATATACTTACTGGAGCTTTTATGACATCTGTGAATACGAATGCACAAGTAGCAACGCAAAACACCAATATCAATGGAACTCAGGGGCAATCCCAAGGCGATCAGGAGGGTAATTTAGATTTCCTGTTTATGGCTGAGCTAGACATAGCGAGCATGGCCCGCTTAGCGGGTGTAATGGCGCCACCAGTCAATTTAGCGACTACTGAGTCAGAAACTATTGCCACAGATGACGCACAAACAAGTCAAGATTTAGTCTTGACGAACTCTGCAACAGATCCGGCAATTTTTGCCGACTTGAGTCAGTTGGCAGCTCAGATGCTCATTCAAAATAACGCCAATAATGCGAATATTTCCAATAAGGCGCAATCCAATCAGGACGCGATTGATTCAATAGCCTCACAAGCGACCTCTGCAGGGATTGCCAATCAGCAGTTATTAAATGCTTTGAATGCCAGTCAAACCGCAGTTCAAGTTCAAAACCCAGTAACGGCGAACGTACCGAATACCGCCACAAGCCAGCCTAATGCCGGGAAAAACTTCGATGTTGGACAAAACTCGATACAGCAGTCAGTAGGTAAAGACATCGAGCTTACGCAAAATCTCTCACAGATAACTACAGCGCAAGTCAAAAATGATATTCCCAAATCAGATTTATCGCCTAGTGAGCAAGCTCAAATGGCGAATCTGTTGAATTCAAAGATGAGTGCTTTAAACAGCCCAATCAATAGCAACATTGACGGTGCTAAAGTCAATAATCAAATGATTCAAGCCAATCCGAATGTAGTAGCTCAGGCACTCGATCAAAAATCAGTAACACCTCAAGTATCCTTAAACGGGTTAACAAGAACTGAAGAAGCTACAACCAAGATTTTGTATGTCAATCCAAATTATGATGAAGCCATCAATTCGCCCAAATCATTTATTTCTTCTGTAGGTGCACAAAATACTGCGGATAATTTGATCAGTAATCCGGGTATGCGAAGCATGGTAGAGAGTCGCCTATTTGAAAACACACTGCAGGCTGAAAAGATTGAGCAAAAGATTGGTGATGAAATCATGGTTGATCAGGCAGCGGGATTATTGGCTGGAGCTGGCTTTAGTCAACCGATGCACAGTGGATCATTAAAGTTAGAAGCTACGAATACGAGTTTAGTCGCAGGCCCACTTTACAATGAGGTGATGAGTGCAGCCAAATCAGGTGGCGGCAGAATTGTTTTAGAGGTGAACCCAGACAACATGGGTCCGATTCAGATTGATCTTCAAATTGATCAAAATGGTCAAGCCTTGATGATTGTTAACGGCGCCAGTGACGCTACGCAAGCTAGATTAGAGCAGGGCAGTAGTCAATTGCGACAAGAGTTTGCTCAAATGGGACTCAATTTATCCTTGGATATGCGCCAAAACTCGGCAAGTAACCACTTTAATCAGGGCGGTAACGGTAATTCAAACCCATTTAACAACAGTGCAGCACAACAATCTAATACTTCTTTGACAAATTCGAATAAACTGTTGAATATTAATACATTATCATCAAATCGAAGTAATGCAGATCGTGGTTCATCTGGAGTTAATTTGTTTGCATAAAACCTAGGAATGAGGATTACTCATGGCTGAAGAAGTACAAAACGAAGTTGCCCAAGACGCGACCGCTGCAGTCGCTGCTGCGGCGGCTGCGGCTATTCCCACTGACGCTGCAATAGCAGAAGAGGCCGCCAAGAAAAAGAAAAAAATGTTGATTATCATTATCGCGGCCTTGGTGGTCGTTTTAGGTGGTGGTATTGGCGTCTATATGTATATGAAAAGCTCAGCTGAAGCCAGGCTTGCAGCTGAGATAGAGGAAAAGAAACCCGAAAACATTTTGAAGAAACAATTGGCAGAGCGCAAACTCAATGCTCCGCCAATTTATATTCCGCTAGATGAAATCGTTGTGAATTTACCAGGCCGTGGCGGTGAGCATTACTTACAAACCAAAATTGTCTTGCGTACAGCTGATTCAAAAACAGAAGGCAAGATTAAAGACTTTTTACCTCTGATACGAGACCGGATTATTACGGTCTTGTCATCACGGCAAATGCAAGAGTTAGCAACCGTAGAGGGCAAGACACAGATGGCTAAGGAAGTGGCGCTAGTCATTAATTCGATTATTGCTCCACAACTTGCGGCAATTTATGTTTTACAGCAGCAACCAAATACTTCCGATATGCAAAATTTAGAGCGCTTAGGAGTAGTTCCTAAGGAGACATCCACAGGCCAGAAAATTTCTCAAGAAGCGGCTAATGCAGCTGCCGCATTTTGGAACATAACCGAAATGGATTTACCAGTCCAGGCAGTCTTATTTAGTACTTTTGTGATGCAATAATCTTCGGTGCTTACATAAAATATGGCGGAAGAATATAACTTTGAGATGAGCATTGACGCTAGTGATCAGCGTGGAATGTTCGATAAATCAAAGATTATTGCAAGACGGCGTATGCCGACCTTGGAGTTAATTCACGAGCGTTTTTGTCGCGCGGTACGTCTTACTCTATTTAACATGATCCGTACTCCTATTGAAGTACAGATGCATATGCCGGTGGTCAAGACTTATGAGCAGTTCGTCAACGAGTTTCCAGAAAGAACTAACATTAATATTGTTGGTATCCGCCCCCTTCGGGGAGTTGGCTGTTGGATTATTGACCCAGGCGTTGTATATATTGCGGTAGACAATATGTTTGGTGGGGAAGGTCGCATTGCCCCAAGGCTAGGGATGCGTGAATATACCCAAACCGAAATGCGAATTATTCGGCGCTTAGTCGATGCATTCTTAGGTGACTATGAAAAATCGTGGAAGCCGATACATGAAATCAAGTTTGATTTTATGCGGCAGGAGACAAACTTTGGATTTGCCAAAATCACCTCGCCTGGTGAAATGGTTTTGCACTCCAAATTTACAATTGATATCAACGGCCGTAAAGGGGACGTAGATCTTTGTATACCGTTTTGGGTTTTAGAGCCAGTTAAAGCGATTTTGTATAACAATATGCAGGGCTTTCAGGCGGAGCCTGATGAGCACTGGTCGAGTTTATTAAATGATCAAGTACACGAAGCGAAAGTAACCGCTGTGGCTGTACTTGCGCGAAAGCAAATGTTATTAGGTGACGTGATTTCGATGTCTGTTGGTGAGATTATTCCGATTGAGATTTTAGATCCAATTACCGTTTACGTGGATGGTTTACCGGTCATCCGGGGTCAATATGGCGTGAAGAATGGTCGTTACTCAGTGAAGATTGATTCCATTCAGCATCCGGCGGAATTTTTAAAGAGCCCCTTAGAAAATGCAAGGCTTGGGCCTAGTATGTTGCGCGGTCAAGAGACGGGTGAGTTGTATGAAAGCTTTGCATCCAAACCAGAAACCGAGTCAGAGGAAACTGAAGAAGACTTAGACAGTCTATTTGATACATCTGATATTGAAAAACTAACACCTGAAATGCTGACCAAAGAGGATAAATAAATGGCTGAAAATGACAACGAATTAGCAGGGTCTATGAGCGCGAAAGACGTCTCGGGATCAATGCGTAAAGCCACTTTTAATAATTTAGAAGACGGCTCCAAGCCAGGTGCGCCGATTAATGAAATTGATTTAGTCATGGATGTACCGGTTCAGGTCACTGTAGAACTTGGTCGTGCCAAGATGCAGATCCGGAATTTATTGAACTTGACTTATGGATCTGTCATCGAATTAGATATTTTGGCGGGTGAGCCACTTGAGGTGGTGGTCAATGGCTGTTTAGTGGCGCAAGGAGAAGTTGTGATTGTGAACGATCGTTATGGTATTCGCTTAACTGACATTGTTACGCCAGCAGAGCGCTTACGTAAAATTAACCGCTAAAAATTGCGCATGACGCGAGCGATTGAACTGTTGATCTCGAAACCTCGTAAGCCGTTTTGCCACTCCTTGAATCGTAAAACTGCTCTGATACTGCAAGGCATTCTATTGATTGCTTTAGCCCCAGAGGCTTTAGCTGCTGAACCAGTGATTCTTGCTCCAAGCTCATCTTCTTTTGGTGGGATGGTTTGGTTTACGTTTATCTGTCTGATGTTAGGGGCTGGGCTTTTAGGCTTACTGGCATGGATAATCCGTCGTAATAAAGGATTACAAGCACCCAATGCCGATATCCAAATTGTTTTGCAGCAAGCCATTGGCCCGCGTGAACGCGTGATTGTGATGAAGGTTTTAGATCGTGTTTTAGTCATTGGTCAAACTCCGCATCAAATTAGTTTATTAACTGAGCTGGAGCCTGAGGAGATCGCTGACTTGTCCTCGAGGGCGGCCCCACCGGATATAAAAGCAACTTTTGCCCAGTTGCTCAAAGGAAAAATTTAGTGCGCTTACTTCATCAGTTCACACCATACGGAAGATCTTTTAAGTTTCTTGGCTTACTGGTAGTGACTGGCCTAATTATGTTATTGCCTAGTGATGGCTTTAGCCAGGCCTTGCCTTTGATTACATCCAAACAAACGGGTGGTGGAACGGCTTTTGCAGTTCCTGTTGAAACAGTCTTAGCTTTAACGGCGCTGACTTTCTTGCCAGCAGCGTTAATCTTGATGACCAGTTTTACGCGGATACTGATCGTATTTTCTTTACTGCGTCAGGCCTTAGGTTTAACGACCATGCCGCCTAATATTGTGTTGATTGGGCTTTCTTTATTTTTGACGCTTTTCATCATGAACCCCATTCTAGAAAACATTTATGAAAAGGCCTATGTGCCCTATTCAAAAAATAAGATTGGTTTTACAGAGGCGATCGAGACTGGCAGCTTGCCTTTGAAAGAGTTTATGCTCAAGCAAACACGCCGTGAGGATTTAAATGTATTTGCCAAGATGTATGCCAAGCCAATTAACTCAAAAGAAGATATTCCGATGGTGGTGTTGATACCCGCATTTGCGATTTCCGAGATCAAGACAGGATTTTTAATTGGGTTTATTGTTTTCTTACCATTTTTAGCAATTGATTTTGCTGTGGCCAGTATATTGACATCACTCGGTATGGTAATGGTCTCGCCGATGATGTTTTCCTTGCCCTTAAAGTTAGTTGTTTTTGCGTTAGCTGACGGTTGGACTTTATTAGCAGCTTCCTTGGTGCAGAGTTATTACTGACCATGGAAACGGGCATTATTATCGATTTAGTATTACAGGCCTTGACCATGGCGGCTATTTTGGCGGGACCACCGATTCTAGCTTTACTGATTACTGGATTATTAATTGGTATCTTACAAGCCGCAACCCAGATTAATGAAACAACGGTAGCGTTTGTACCAAAGTTAATTGTTTTTGGGATTGTGGTTTTATTAGTAGGTCCGGTTTCTTTGGCCTTATATACCGACTACATCCGCGAGTTGTTTTTACGGATTCCAGCATTAATGGCCTAAGCGATGATTAATCTAACCGGGGCTTTAATAGAGCAATATACGATTGCTTTGATGCTGACCTCAGTTCGGTTTATGGGATTATTATTGACGGCGCCGATGTTATCGTTTCGGGCATTTCCGATTTCTTTTCGGGTGATGTTATCTGTTTTAATTGGGTTTCTTGCGATGCCTATTTTAAATAGTAACGAACCTCTACCGCAATTTGGGATGGCCTCTTATTTTTCAGTTGGCGTGGAGTTGGCAATTGGTGCTTTTATCGGCTTTGCGATTCGTATGGGGTTGATTGTGATAGACATTGCTGCTGAAGTTTTATCATTTTTATCAGGCTTTAGTTATGCTTCGACGATGTTTCGCGACCCTGTACTCGAGTCTGGACTTGTGGCACAGTTTTTGGGTTTGATCACATTGGCTATGACTTTTGCATTAAATATTCATTTAATTCTGATTGATATCGTTTTACAAAGTTTTAAAGCAGTACCCTTTGGGACATGGCCGAGCAACTGGTCGGCGCAGTCTGTATTTACGTTGATGACCCAATCTTTTCAGTTGGGGTTGATTTTATCGATGCCGATCTTACTGGTGTATTTGATGTTTAATTTAACGCAAGCATTTTTGGGTAGGACGAGTCCACAATTGAATTTATTTTCGGTGGGTTTTGCATTTACGATCCCATTAGCATTTTTAGTTTTGACATTAATTTTGCCTGATTTACAGTTAATGTTGATGCGTGCAATCGAAAATCCATTAAGATTAGTGCGTGATGGAATGGAGTTAAAGCTTGGGCGTTAGGTTAATCAATTTCGGGCGTATTTTTTTGATTATGGGCATATCCATGAGTTGGCTAAGTCTTGCCCAAACGAGTAATACACCAAATGCGCCCGTTGAAGTCAAGAGTGGCGAATTCACGCCAGAAAAGTTTAATGCCGGGATGGCTATAGCGAGGCAGTCCTGCGAGCAACAATTGCCTTATCCTGTAGTCCCTAATGTCAATCCCTACAATCCCAAAGATATTCAGGTATGTAAACGCCTAGAAATTCGTGGCAAGCGGATGGAGTGCGAAATCAATAATATGTCCCGGCAATTTGTAGGTGGAGCGTCGTTAACGGAGTTAAAAAATTGGAATCAATGTGTAGGTAAGATTGCCATCCTTTTACAAGATGGCTATTACATTGCGGCAAGCGAAATTGACCGGCGCCAGAAAATTTGTAATGACCAGTTTTTCCGTGACCCGGGGGACTCTCCTAAGCTAGGCTATTTAGAGCGTTTACGTAAAGAATTTTCTCGCCCCGATTACGCCGCCCCTGAAAAAAAATTGCCAGAAACCGCCTTATTTGATCGCTCTGCCATTCGGGTTGATGATCAAAAGGCAGGATTACTCAAGTGTGAGTATTTAAATCCCCCCGAGCCCGCTGCGCCGACCCCGCCACCTGGCCCAAAACTAGATCCTGGAGTGGTGCCAGTACCAAACCCTGCCACGCCAAGGTCGATTGACCCGAATACAGCGAAGAAAGCTGAGCCTAAAAAACCGGTTAATAAGGATTCTCAAAGTGGTTCAGTCCCTAAAAAGGTGGATCCGAAGGAAAAATCGAAATCGAATATGACTCCGCCCGTTGGCGAATGTAAGCGTCCCAAGTTAGATTGTCCCGTACCGCAAACACCTGTTTCCCAAGCAAAATAACCAATATTCAGATAGGGCTTGTCAATGAAATTGTTTAAAAGAGTTCCGTTTTGCCAAGTAGCTTTTTCTACAGTCACCTTAAACACGTATTTTGCGCAACTTGTGCTCGGATTTTTCTTAAGCGTAAGTGGCATAAGCATTGCGCAACAGGCGGCGCCTGCCGCCTCATCAGCCCCCACAACGGATGACGAAATGAGTAAAGCCATTTTAGAAAAGTTACAAAAATCGGGTGATATAGTGATTCGGCCGAGTGACTTACCGTCAAAGCCGCCTCCAAAAGCAGCCGTTGCAGCAAATCCGGTGGCCAAGCAAGAGGCAAAGCCTGCGGCTAAGCCAATTGAGCACGCGCACTGGTCTTATACGGAAGGTCCGGATGGACCTGCTAATTGGTGGAGGACGAGTAAAGATAATCTCCTTTGTAGCGCGGGCAAGCAACAATCCCCAATAAATATTGAGGGCGGTATCTTGGTAGATTTACCGCCGCTACGCTTTGACTATAAAATCTCGCCGTTGACGATTCAAGACAATGGGCATACTATTCTCGTCAATTATGCTGAAGGGAGTAATTTAAGTCTGGACGCGAGGCAGTATCGTCTAGTCCAGTTCCATTTTCATAAACCGAGTGAAGAAGCAATTGACGGCAAGAGGGCCGATATGGTGGCTCATCTGGTTCATCAACATCATGATGGACGTTTACTAGTGGTAGCGGTACTCATGAATAGCTCCCTAGAAGCCTCTCAAGCCGAAAATGCTGCTTTTCAGATGATTCTGAACCATATCCCTCTAGTGAAGAAGGAGAGTAGTAGTCCAAACGGTGTAATGATTGATTTAAATCAGTTATTACCAAAAAACTTGGCTTACTTTACTTTTATGGGATCTCTAACGACGCCTCCTTGTAGCGAAAATGTGCAATGGGTGGTTCTCAAAGAAGCTGCGTTGATCTCAAAACAGCAGTTAGATAACTTTTCTAGAATTTACCCAAATAATGCTAGGCCATTGCAAAGTCGCTCTGGGCGATTGATTAAAGAGGCACGATAAACCGGGTCATTTTGTTGAACTAATTGATTTGATTGGTTAAATTAATTGTTCGGGATAATTGGCAATAATTAAACACCTAGCACATCAGGGCCGTTTAAGTAATTGAAGTAATACTTAGTTCAAATCTGGCACGATGTTTGCTTATATTCATTTATAAGTCTTACATTGAACAAGGAACTAAGAAATGAACGCTGCTCCACAATATGATCCCTTAAGTTTTGGCGAGAATGCTCTGAAATTGCGCTCCTATCGCCATGAAGTTTTAGGCTCGAATATCACCAATGCAGATACCCCAGGGTACAAGGCGCGTGATATCGATTTTGCTAGAGCCTTACATCACGAGTTAAAACAAATTAATCATTCTGATACGATGGCGATGGCGACTACTGCTGCTGGCCACTATGAGTTCAATAGCAGCATCAAAAATAAACCCGAATTACTATACCGCGTTCCAAATCAACCTTCGATGGACGGTAACACGGTTGAGCCGGATGTTGAGCTGTCGGAGTTTTCAAGAAATGCATTGATGATGCAATCCGCAATTACTTTTTTAACCGGCACGATTAAGAGTCGCTTATCAGCCATTACAGGGCAGCCATCATGAGCTTATTAAACACCTTTAATATTGGCGCATCGGGCATGTCAGCCCAGTCGATCCGCTTGAATACCATTTCATCGAACATTGCTAACGCTGAGAGTTCTTCAGGTCCTGATGGTAGAACATACCGGGCACGTCAGGTGGTATTTTCTTCTGTTCCAAGTGCTAATAATCCAGGCTCTGGAGTTGCTGTAACTAATGTTGTTGAAAGTAATGCTCCGTTGCGTAGGGAGTTTCGTCCGGGACACCCGAAGGCAGATAACAACGGTTATGTTGATATGCCCAACGTTAATCCAGTGGAAGAGATGGTTGATATGATCTCTGCCTCCCGGGCTTATCAAACCAATGTGCAAATGGTTAATGTGACGCGGCAATTGGTGCTTGCAACACTTGATCTTGGTAAATAATTTTAGATAGGAAAATATTATGGCCGTCTCATCCTCAAATCCCTTATTAGCTATCCCTGTATACACCAACAATGGTGCCCCAAAGGTTACAAAAGATACGAGTACTTCGTCAGCGGATCAAACGCAAAATTTCTTAAAACTATTAGTTGCGCAGATTCAGAATCAAGATCCGATGGCTCCAATGGACGCTTCGACGATGACTAATCAAATGTCCCAATTAAACATGGTGAGTAGTATCGGCACAATGAATACTTCGCTCACATCGATGTTAGCGCAAATGCAAAGTTCCAATTTTATCAATCAAGCAACGATGATTGGGCGCAGTCCTTTGATTCCTGGTAATGCCATTAGCTATACAGGTGAGGGCGATGTGCCAATGGCGGCAAATTTAACGACTGCAGCGACTAATCTGAAAGCTACCATTATTGATAACGCAACGGGTAATGAGATTACTAGCGTTAATCTTGGTGCAGCTAATGTAGGCATGAAAACTTTTGTTTGGGGTGGTTTAGATCAGTCCGGCAATCCTGTTCCAGCAGGTAGCTACAGTTTAATGTTAACCGCTAGCGACGCAGCGGGCGATACGATTTCTCCAACAGCTTATGTTGGTTCACCAGTTGCATCTGTAGCAAAAGGTACGGGGTCCGAAGTGAATTTTACGCTTCAAGATGGCCGCACCGTCAGCGCCTCATCCATTAATAATTGGGTCTCTTAATTTACTTTTCTATAAGGAATAATCATGTCAAACGTAATCGGCTTATCAGCACTTCGCGCAGCATCAGAAGGAATTGATGCCACTAGTAACAATATTGCTAATGCCCAAACAATTGGCTATAAGTCTGGCCAGTATATATTTCAGGATGAGTTTTTTAGAGCTACAGATCCACAAAATCCGAGTAGAACGGGTATGGGTGTAACAGCATCGCATATACGCCGATCACAAACGAATGGCACAATCATTGCTACTTCCAATCCACTTGATTTGGCTATTGGCGGCATGGGTATGTTCACCACTGCAAAAACGATTGTGAAATCTACTACAACGGGTAATCCTTCCCAGTTTCAATACACAAGGAATGGCCAGTTTGGCGTTGATAACGAAAGTCGGATTGTAAATGCTAACGGCAACTACTTGATTGGTTTTCCAGCCAATACAGATGGCTCATTAAGAACTGAAGTGAAGTCGGTTTTAACATTAAATCAAGCGCCTTTACCTGGATCCCAAACCACTTCAAACAAATTAGAGCTAAATTTAGATAACACGACAGATCCAAAGGCTTCTACATTTGATCCAACAAATTCAGCGACATACAATCAATCTACTTCCCAAACGATTTATGACTCAACGGGTTTAGCGCATACGCTGTCGATGTTTTATGTTAAGCAGCCCTCGATTCCACTTGTGTTAAATCCGTCTTCAGTTACCGCACCATCTGTAAGTGCCAATGGCCAGTCGGCAGTAGGTATTTATACCTTTGATACTAAACAATCAACTTTGGGGACAGATGGCACTACAACTTCGCCAATTACTGTGGCAACCACATCCTCACCGAATGCTGGACAGGGGGGGACCTCTTTACAGAATTTAAGTAATACACAGATTAGTTTGGTTTCTGGTCAAACGTATAAGATGACTCTATCCGATGGCTCTACAATTTCTGCTACAGGTAAAACTTATGGAGCGCCAACTAGCTACTCGATTCCAGCATCCGTATTGTCGGCGAATAATATTACAGCGACTCAGGTTGGAGGCACAACTTCGTGGACCATTCCGAAACAATCTGGTACCGCGCCCAATAATGTGATTACTCTAACGAGCGATGGACTGACTCCTCCAACTTCTTTTACGGTCTCAAAAGCTGCTTTAGATGCATTGACGACCCCGGCCATAGCCCAGTCAGCCGCCACCAGCGGCGGCCAAAACTATACTATTCCAGTAAACAATGCTCTTGGAGCTGCAACTACTCTAAATATTACTGGCAACAACTTCCCAACTTCATTTACTATGCCAACTTCTCGCTTTGCGATGTTTGCAACTGTAGATGGTATTCCAGTTCCTGGAAACCAAGCTGGTACTGCTAAGGGCTTCCCACAGGGTGTTGTTAGCCCAGGTGGAACGAACTATAGTTTGGGCACAATGGCGTTTGTTGCAGGAAAAAACATTGACTCCTTAGCCAGAGATGCATACGGGACACCACAGTTTAAAACCTTAGTAAACTTGACAACGCCAGTTGGCGGGGCAACAAACCCGAATACGCTCTCTTTTGTCATGGATAGTACCAATATGACAGCTTTCTCTTCTGTTGCACAGACCTACTCCAACAGCCAAGATGGTCAACCACTATCGCAACTTTCTAGCTACTCTTTTGATAGTACTGGTAAATTAGTGGCTCAATATGCCAACGGTAAATCGAAGGTACAAGGTCAAGTTTTACTCTCTTATTTTGGGAACGATACTGGGCTCATCCCAATTGGTGGCAATTCTTTTGAAGAATCAGCTGACTCAGGAAACCCAACTCAAGGTGTGCCCGGCTCAGGACTATTTGGAGAATTAAAGTCTCAGGCTTTGGAGCAGTCAAACGTGGATTTAACAAGTCAATTAGTAACACTTATGTCATTACAGCGACAATATTCCGCTGCCTCACAAGTTGTCAAAGTAGCAACTGCACTACAGGATGACGTTTTACAACGATTGACTTAATTTAGTTTGTAGCATTTTGAAATGGAGCCCATGTTCATCATGGGCTTTTTTCTTGCTTGATCAGACTGCAGCGACCCCTTATTCTGTTATGTGCTAATACAACTAATTGATTCTGGCACGATATTTGCTTATATCTATATATAGAATTTCAATAAGTAGCAGAATCAAAAAGATAGGATCAAAACTATGAAATACACAGTTCACCAAGAACAGTTAATTGCCAAAGTAGCAACGCTGGAGTTGGCGAGCGGCATAGTTATGTTAGCTTATCTATTTAATTTAAATACAAAATAAAGAAAAATATGTTAAATCGCTCCATTTACACAGCCATGACAGGTGCCCGGGCAAGTACTGATCAGTTAGCAGTGACTTCGAATAATCTGTCCAATGCTCAGACTCCTGGCTTTAAGGAAGTTGTCAATGCGTACCGTGCGGTTTCTCTTCGCGCAAACAATCAAGCAGACACGAGATCATTTTCCGTGGAGACGACCCCTGGCTCCAATTTCACAGCCGGTGTGATTCAAACCACTGGTAACCCATATGACGTAGCCATTAAAGGGAACGGTTTTTATGCCGTTCGTCGTCCTGGTGAAGCTGGCGAAGCTTATACCCGGGCTGGTAATTTTTTTATAGACTCTGCAGGTGTATTAAAGACGGGTAATAACACGACAGTTTTAGGTGTTGGTGGACCGATAACGATACCCGTTGGCGCGAAAGTACAAATTTCAGAAGATGGCGCGGTTTATACGCAAATTCCAGGTAATAGCTTTCTCAATCAGGCTGGTAAATTGAAAATTGTTAATCCACCAACAGCCACCTTAAGTCGCGCTGAGGATGGCTTATTTGAGGTTCCAGGTGGCCAAGGAACGGTCGATCCTAACGCTCGAGTTGTGCAAGGCGCTGTAGAGCTTGGCAATGTAAACCCCACACAGTCGATGATTGAAA
>Ga0214919_10004693_pt1 | contig 19807 bp, 20 predicted proteins | sample LL1503_MetaG_FD_177994 | JGI IMG/M metagenome (GOLD analysis project Ga0214919, IMG submission 177994) | Freshwater microbial communities from Lake Lanier, Atlanta, Georgia, United States - LL-1503 | ecosystem: Environmental > Aquatic > Freshwater > Lake | place: USA: Georgia | collected...
GAAATAATTTATTTTTAAAATATTGTTTGACATTTATTTTTTTAATTTATTTATTTAGTTAATTATAAATAATAAAAATTTAAAGTTTATTTTTTTAATTTATTTATTTAGTTAATTATAAATAATAAAAATTTAAAGTATTTAATTTATGTCTATAACAAAAACAAAAAATACAGTTAAAAAACTTATAAAAGCCAAAAATGTAAAAAACAATGAGTTTTATACAACATATAAAGATGTTGAAAAAATAATAAATGAATACAAAAAAGACTTAAAAGACAAAATTATTTATTGCAATTGCGACCTTGAATGGAGTAATTTTGTAAAATACTTTAAAAACAATAAAGATATAATTCAATATAAAGAATTTTATCATACTGGATTGACAAACAAATTTTTGTTTGGTGATTATGCTGTTGGTGATTTTAGAAGCTATGATAGTATTGAATTATTAAAAAAATGTGATGTTGTTATAACCAATCCGCCATTTAGTTTAATTAGTGATTGGTATAAGTTAGTCAAACAGTATAATAAACAATTTATAGTAGTTGGACCAAATACTTTTATTTCAAGAAAAATGGTTTGCAATGATTTTGTTGATCAAAAGATTTTTATAAATAAACAAAGTTCAGATACCCTAAGATATTTTACAACACCAAACGGTAAAAAAGTAGAAATAAAAGCATTTCCAATAACTAATATTAAAAAAATTCATTATAATTATTTTGATTCGTCGCAAAAATGTTTAATGGCAGACTGCAATTATGAATATTATGATGGAACTGATATTTTAGCAATTACAAATGCTAAAAGAATGCCGACAGATTATAATGGATTATTTACATTATCAATTAATCAATGTTGGCGTTTTGATTTTAAAAAATATGAATTGATATGTTTTACCAATGATTATAAACATAAACTTTTAATAAATGGCAAAGAACAGTTTGTTAGATTGTTGTGTAGAAAAAATGATAATATTTAAAACCATGATAAACAAACTAAATTTAATTAACTTTTAATTTATATTATGAAAGAAAAAATATCTAAACAAATGAAGTTAAAATATTTAGAGACAAAAAGTAACCAATCATCATACCAATTAACATTACAAGATTTTTATTTAGAAACTGTAATATTAATGTTAAATCATTGCTGTAGTGTTTTAAATTTTGGTTATTTTTTGAATTCTATTATATTATGTGAAGTTATTGATACAACAGGAGAAACTGTGCATACAACTTTATGTAAATGGTCTTTAAATAAATCATTATATCAACAATCATTAGATACTATAACTCAAATATATGATATAATTAAAAAACACTCTTAATTACTTTTTTTAATTATATGATAATAAATAAACTTAAACAATTACATCAAAGCAAATTACAGTCAATTTTTACACGACTTTCTTTAAACGATGTTGAATTACTAGACAATGAGCTTGCTAAAAGTAGTTTTTATCATTTTACAAAGCTTATAATTGGTAATATTGGCGCTAAAAACAAAATAGATATTGCAGATCATATTAAAATAATGTGTGAAGTTTTGCAATTGAAGTATGATAAAAAATTAAAGCATTTGGCTGTAGGTATATCAATACCCCCAGGACATACAAAGACTTTATGCGCTAATGTTTGTTATGCAGCTTGGGTATTGGGTAAAATGCCTAATACAAGAATAATACTAACCATGAACAGTATGTCCGAGGCAATAAAAGCTAATCAAGATTTAAAAGAAGTATTGCAATCTGAATTATATTTAAAAATATTCCCTAATACGATATTATCCAATGATAATACAACATGGATACAAACAACAAAAGGTGGTGGTAGGCGTGCATTGACAACAAATATAACAAAAAAATATACTGGTGCAGATGCCGACCTATTACAAATAGATGACCCAAATGATACAACCGCAACATTGACAATTTTACAACAAACAATTGACTGGTATGAAAAAAAAGGCATAAGAAGATTAAGAAGTGGGATAAATAACCTTGGAATGCTTTTAATTCAACAAAGAGTTGATATGTTAGATTTAACTGGGTATTTACTTGAAAATTCAAAAGACTTTTATCATTTATGTTTAAAAGCTGAGGAGGAGGAGGATGTTGTGTATAAAATCCCTTTAAAAAATGGTGCATTTCATGATATACATAGAAAAGCTGGCTATTTATGGGAAACATTTAATAATGAAAATAATCTTGTTTCTTATGATAGAATAAAAAACAATGAATATAAAAAAGATGTATGGGAAACCCAGTACCAACAAAGTCCAAATACTTCAAAAGATTCAATCATTCAACAAAAATGGCTTTTATACGAAGACCCAAATGTTGTATATGCACGACAATATGAAAGAATTATTATGTCTTGTGATACTGCCATTAGTGAAAAAACAAGTGCAGATTTTACTGCAATTACAATATGGGGGCAGTATAAAGGCAAGCATTACCTTTTAGGTATTAAAAAAGGCAGATGGCAACCTTATGAATCTTATAACCAAATTGCCAAAATTTATAACAATTATCATAATGGAGTCCATCCGCAAAGTTTTAAATCAAGTGTTTTGTTAATAGAAAAAGCAAGTAGTGGCACTTCTTTATTGAGTTTTATAAATAATGGACAAATGTATAAAGATTATGGTGTTCAGCCAAATGCAATTGGTATAGCAGTAAGTAAAAGTAAAGTAGAGCGATTAATGTCTTGTCAAAGCATGATACAGGCAGGTAATGTTATATTTCCTAAAAGTGAAAGAATAAAATTGCCTTGGCTTACAGACTTTGAGCATGAATTATTGTATTTTCAAAATGGCGCAAAGCATGATGATCAAGTAGATTCCATGACTCTATATTTAAATTATTGTATTGAAAATAATCAAAGAGAGCTTAGAATATATTATTCGCCACTTCAATAATTTTATATTTAAATTATTGTATTGCAAATAATTAAACACAGTGTATAATATATTACACAAAAATATAAATATGAGTTGTTGTAATAAAAAAACATCTTATTCATTACTTCAACTTACTGAATTAATAAAAATATTTAAGGTAAATAATATAAATAATCAATATGGTGTGAATTCTAATCAAAGTGAGTTAAAAAGCACTGTATTTGCATATATACAAACAAAAGAACCAAAAACACAAATTTATGATGGTATGATCAGAGTTGATGTCACAACACATAAAATAGTTATTAGGTGGAATCCTAGTTTATTTTCAAATATAAATAATTCAAATAGAATTGGCACAGGTGATTCAATTATTATTCAAAAAAGTCAAGAAATACTTGAAATTATTAGTATTACCAATGAAAACTCACAAAATATGTTTGCAATTATTAATTGTAAGAATAGGGGAGACGCACAAAATATACAAAATACTTTTGTTGATACAATTATTTAGTTTTTATTATGCAAAAAATTTCACTATTATTTATACTGTTATCTACAATATGATAAAAATGACAATTAATAACAACTTTATAAAAGAAATTGCATCAAATTCTTTGGCAGTACAGGTTAAAGTTTTTAGGTCTGGGCAAAGTGCTTTGCAACAAGAAAGTAAAAGAATGGTCAAAGAAATAAAACAAGAAATGTTATCAAGTAAAAGCGGTCGGTTTTACAGATTTAATAAAAGCTTTCATCGTGCATCTGCTCCAAATGAGGTTTTAGCAAGTCGTGGTTCAAAACAAGGTACATTATATAATAGTTTAAAGTTTAAAGTTAAAAATACACTTACTGCGGTTTTTCAATATAGATTTTATGCTGCAATATGGGAACAAAAGCCAAATTCAATTAAAAGAAAATTTATGTATAATAAATTGCTTGAAAATAAAAATCTTGTTGCTAATGTGGTTGCAAATAGAATGGCAAGCATTTTAAGGTTTAATAAATAAATATTTTATAATTATATGAAAAAAAGAAAATTTATACACAAAATCTTGTTGCTAAAATAATTTAAGATTAATCTTTGCTTTAAAATATGAATTCAAATATATTATCAAGGCGAATTAAATACAACTTTGATAATATCTTGCATGCAGCATATGGCACAACATTTTTGCAACAAAAGAATAAAATACTTAATATTACACAAATAAAAGACATAGAAAGCCCTTTTAAAAATACAATCACTATTACAACGCAAAGCCCTCATGGACTTGATAATAGCAAAAAAAGAGATTTTATAATTACAGGCATTGAGTTTAAAGTAAATATAAAATCTGTCAAAATAACAAATAATTACAACTTAGAAGTGACAACCTTAGATGCAATGAGTTTTGCTAATGCAGGTATTTCAAATATTAGAATATCTGGCTTTACAGATAATAGATTAAATCAAAAATATACAGTCCATCTTAAGAACATAGAAAGTTTATACAAAATAGTTTTAGTTCCAACTATATCAATAAAAGATGTGCCGACTAATTTTAGTAACGCATTTATGAATGTGACTACTTTTAAAAGAGTATGGGATGTTAAAAATACAAAACAAACAGGAGTCAATAGACAATTAAATGAAGCTGAAATAAATATTATTAATTCAACACAATTTTCTTATGAAATAGATTATAATGACTATTTTGGTATTGCACAGCCAATAAATGCTTATATAGGTTTTTCAAATATATGTGTTTATCATGCAAACACAGAAATAACTAAATTAGTTCCAGAATCTGATAATCATATTGTTATTTATTTACCTCAAATTACCACACAAAGCAACCCAACAGAATCAATAGGAGTTTATGCACAAGATCAATCAAGACAAAAACAGTCTATTGATATAAGAGTAATGTATTCAGTAAGTAATCAAGAACAACAGTATAATTTAGATAAAATTGACAATGCAAACAATGTAATATTTTTTATGGAAAAAATTTTATTTGCCAAAGGTGTAAATTTAAACACTGATTTTGATACTGTGATAAAAGAATCCATAGTTGTAGATAACCAAGCAGTTGATTTTTTATTACAAGGATTTACAGGATGGTCAGCAACATTTTCATTTATGGTGTTAAAAACATGGGATACAAAGCTATTAAATTCAACAGATTCTGCATTTTCTAATGTACAAGGATATATAAAACCAAATGGAGAAAACCAAAATCAACTAATAACACCAATTATTGAGTTTAATTAATATGAGAAAAGAAATAAAAAGTTATATAACAAATTTTGGACTATTTAGACCATTTTTTAATAGACAAAAAAAACAAAGTAATATACTAAATAAAGAGTCTATTAATACAGAAACTATAAACAATATAGTTATTGGAATTATTGGTAATTGGAGATCCAATCCTATGTCCTTATATAGTATTGCACCAGTCAATAAAGCAATTAATGCCTACCTTACTCCAATTGATGAAATGGATGTTTTATTAAAAAAAAAGATACAAAATAAACCAGATACCATTCTTAATAAAGATTCTGAGGATTTTAAACAATACATGGAATATAGAGGTGGATATTATTTTAATAACAAAATAATAGATATTAAAGATATATTAAAAAAACTTGTTATTGTAAATGCTTTGTATTATCAATATTTTATTCTATATACTAAAGAAGGTTTTTTTGATATTATATTAAATAATTTTATTAAATCAGAAAATGGAAGTACTCTTACTATAACCTATAATAATTACAATTATCTATTTAATTTTGATTCAACTACGGGTGAATATAAAGCTATAATTAAAAATTTATATCAAAACCAAATAAGTGAAAATTCTGAATATATAGAATATATAATATATGAATATTGTGATGAATTGCTTGACAGTGATTACATTAATGTACATAAAACACCTCTATATCCAGTTTTAACTCATTTGGCAATATATTTAAAAGCACTATATACGAATTTATATAAAATGACCGAAATGCAAAAACCAAAAGGAATATTAAAATTTGATAATAATATTAGTACTGAACAAATGAAGCTACATATGCAAAATATGAACAATATAATGAGTGAGGGTGGAATATTGACTGCTGCTGAAGGGGTTGAATATCAAGATATAAATAAAATAATTGACGCAGATTATCAAAATGCACAAATTAAAGCTGAAGACTCGGTATTTCATTTATTTGGAATACCAATAGTTTTAATAAGAACAGAATCATCAACTTATGATAATTTTAAAACTTCATATAGTATATTTATAGAGCAAGATGTGCACTCAAAATTAAAAAAAAATTTGAAAATTTTAAATAAAATTTTAATAAACAAAATTCATGAAACTACAGATATATTTATTGCAGTAGACCACAATGATTTATTTATAATTAAAGAAAGAAAAAAAGATATTGCTGTTGATTTAAAAAACGCAGGAATAATATCAATTAATGAAGCTAGACAAGATTGTGGTAGAATTACAGATGATGGAAAAGTATCAACAATAAAAGGTGGGGAAGATATTTTGGTTCATAATAATTTAGTTAAAATAACAAATGCTGGTAATCTTAAAGGTTTAGATAGTGAAGATAATGGTGAATTGGTTAGTGGATAATAGTAAATTAGTTTAAAGTATGGATACTATTTTAAATCAATTAAAAATAATATTATGGGTAATAAAAAACAGTAAATACAAAATTTTATATATAAATATGGTTATATCAATATTAACATTTATGTTATTAACAACAATATTAACTTTATTTTTTGTAATACAAGCTTATAAATACACTCCAGTTGCAAACCAGTATAAAAGTTTAATAACGGGTCGCTTAACTCGTGAAAAGATAGAAAATATTGTAAATGTAATATATAAAGATCATTTAGATCCAAATATATCAATGTTTATTGGAGGCTTAACAAAACAATATCCACGCAGAAATGTAAATTTAAATGTTATTTGTCATGATATTTATGTTTGTAAAATGATACTTAAACCATTTTTTCCAAAACAAGAATATGTATATCAAATTGGAAATTGGAAAACTACAAATATATCAAATACTCAGCATTTTAACTTAAAAATGGATGCAGTTATATCAAAAAATGACATTAAATCATCTTTTGCATTTTTTGAAAAAATAATTATAGAAGCAAACTTGAATAATAATTTTATTTATTTGAATAGAAATGAAATAATCCATAAAATACCAGAATTAAAATTTTTCTTTGAATTTGATCAAACACAAAATAGTGAATATATAAGTATTTTGTTTATACCAGTACCTAAACATTTAAACATATCTGAAGATTGGATTTATGTTGCTTTTGTAAATGGAAAACAAGTATATAATGTAAGCGATAAAAACTCAAATCTAATAAAAGATATAGCTTCTGCGGTTTCACAATTTTCTTGGTATTAATATAATGAAAATTATAAAGTCAAGAAAAAACAAAAAAACTTGAAGAAAGAAATAAGGGACTTGCTCAAAAGTTGTTGAGCGGTGAAATTCATTTATATATTTTATATTTTAAAAGAAAAAGAAAAATTTATAGATTTTTTTGGATTTATTGGTTCTGGAATTAAACATTTGGATAAAAAATGGTTTAAAAATCTAGAAATCCACCTCCCACCCCTTCCCACTCAACAACGCATTGCAACAATTTTAAGCAAAGCAGATGAGGAAATTGAATTACTGCAGAAAAAATTGAATAACTTTGAAACCCAAAAGAAGGGCTTGATGCAAATTCTTTTGAGTGGAAGGGTTAGATTTAGTGAGTTTATTGGTTAGTTTTATGGTAGATTTTAGAAAAATGACAGAGAAAAATATTCAAGTCAATCAAGGGCGGTTTTTCAACTTGCAAAAATACTTCTTGACATATATTATATTAATTATATTTATAAACAAACTTATTTAACAATGAATTACAAAGTAATAAAACAATTTAAAGGATTTAATCTTTTTAATAATATAGAACATTATAATTTTAGTGTAGGAGAAGAAATTAAGCTAACATCAATACATAAAAAAAATAAGTTTTGGCAGAATAGAATAAATGATAATGACATTATAGAAATTAAGCAAACAATAGAAGTTATAAAAACAAAAAAACAAGAAAATAATATTTAATATTTATATGGCATTAATTAATCCACAAGCAGGAGTTACATCACAAGTTTCTATTATACCAGGTAAAGTGCCAGTTAATCCATTAATACTTCCTTATGTTATAGTTGGTGAAAAATCAGCATCAGGTACTGCTAGTTATGGTACAATGGTTGAAAATATAGTAGATGGGGAAGAAGATGTTTTATTTGGTGCAGATAGTGAAATTGCACAAGCAATTAAACTAAGGGCTTTAATGTATCCTGAAGCTGTTGTACATGTTTATGTACTTCCAGTTGATTCTGGCACAAAAGCAACAGCAACTTTGGCAATTACTGGTTCTCCAACTGAAGATGGAACTATTGTAATACAAGGAGAAATAGACAATTCAAAATATTTATATCAAGTTAATGTTACCGCTGGACAAACAGTAAATTCAATTGCTAGTGCAATAAATTCTGTTATTAATTCAGCAACCAACAAAATGTTCACTTCATCTGTTTCTACTAATACATTAACATTAACATCTACTTTAAATGGAAAACAGGGAAATTTTACTCCATTTAAATTTTCTACTGTAAATAGTTTAAATAGAAATGTTGCTGGACTTACAAAAACTTATACTAAATTTTCAGGCGGAACAACTTTTGCAAATTATGCAACTTTTTGCACCGAAATAGCTGAATTAAATGCAATTTATGCATCTTCAGGTTTTTTCTTATCTGACGCAACACAAAGACAAAATATACTAGATACATTTAATGTATCAAGATTAAATAACCAACTTGGAATTATAACAAATGGCTTATTATTTACACATTTTGCTGATTCTTATGCTAATATACAATCATTATTAACAACACTTAGTGCTTTTGATAGACCATTATTACAATATGGATATACTGTAATAGATGAAAATAGTGGTGGTGATTTAAATAGTGCATATAGCGGAACTTCAGAAGTTTCTTTAAAGGTAGCTTTTGCAAAAGCTTTAGCTTCTCAATTAATAATCGATCCTTCTACTACTATTCAAAATGCATTTCCTCAAAACTTAGAACTTATTAGAGATAATAGATTATATAATTTAAATGTAGCAAGAAGTAGTTTAAAATATGTATATAATAAACTTCCAAGAACAAAAGTATCTAATACAGAAATAGAATTATTAAAAACATATAGGGGTGCTTTATGGTATTCAGATGGCTCAAATGCAGTTTCAACAGAGTGGAAAACAGGTGCATCAAATGCTCAATATTTATATCAATCTGTATTATGTGCAGCAACTGCTATACAAAGTAGACTACATGCTATTAATAAAAGTTTTGCAAGTGAAAAAGTATCTTTAAGTGTTGCGGCAAAGTTAAAAAGTGAATATCAAATGATAGTAAAAGAATTTAAATCAATTGGAATTGAGGTTTTGGATGCAAACAAAGATGCAAAAGAATTTGCAATTAAAGATCCAACAAATCCATCCAAACTTAATGCTGGATTAGAAATGTATATCATTAGCCCTTTAGATAAAATTGTTACAATTGGTTTAGTTTATAGTATTTATTAATTTTATGTCAATATCATCAGCACAAAAAACAGGTTTAAAAATTTACAAAGTTAAATTTCAAAAAAAAGACGGAAGTGAGTATAATTTAGATTCTAAAATTGGTGATGAATTTAGATTTATGCTAAGTTCATCAAATTATAAAAAAGTTGTAAGTACACAAGGTGCAAGTACAATAATAGGTGAAGAGGTTAAAATATCAAAATTTTCATTAAAAGTATTATGTGCACAACTTGAATCACAAAGAAGTTTAAATAAATTAACAGAAGGCAACCCTAAACGACCAGTTTATGTTACTTTTTATATTGAATGTGGATTATACGGAGTTGATTCCGATTTAACTGAAGTAATTATATTGCAAGATGCAATACTAGGTGAAACATATTCAGGATTAAGTTCAAATGTTGAAAGTGTTGATTGTGAATTTTCATTTGGAGAAAACAACATTCAAGAAGTTCAAGAATCTCTTTATCAACGAATTTTAGGTTTATAGTATGAATGAAGACATTATTTTACCAAAAATAAAAAATCTTTCAAGTGATTTTAAAGCACATTTAAAGTATCCAATTACAGAAATTGAATTAACATCAATTACAGGTAGTGATTTAATTATTTTAAATAGAGATATTTCTCAAAAATACAAATCTGATAATAATTATAATATAATTGATGACCTTGAATTTGCAGATAAATTACTTATGAGTTATGTTAAATTTACATATAATGATCAAGTAAATCAAAGACTATTTAATGGAAGTTCAGATATTGAAAGATTTCAAACATCTCATTTTGAAGAGTATATTGAGATTACACAACTTTATTTGAATTATATAGTTCAACATCTTCAATCTATAAACTCTTTAATGAAAAAACAGGTTGTAAAAAACCAAGTTGAATTAATGCAATCTGTAATACAAATATTTAGCAAAGAAGAGCAAGATGCGTTTAGACAGCAGATATTAAAAGCTAATGATAACCAAGATTTTACACAAAAAGATAAAAAAAAATTCAATTAATTGAATTTAATGAAGGTATAAAACAATTTAAAGATTGTGTTTTAATATGCTCACAATATTTAGGGTGTTCATATTATGAATTATTAAATCAAAGTATAGAAGAAATTTACGAACAGTTTGATAGAGTTGAAAAATTATCTAAAAATAACTTGCTTTTAACGCATTCTATACATAAGGCTAGTAATATAATTTATTTATTTTTAACAGAAAATGGCACAGAGTAATGTTGAAATTGCTTTGCAGTTAGTTGACAAACTTAGTCCTGATTTGCAAAAATTGTTTAAAATGATAAACAAAGACTTAGATTTTATTCAAAAGAAGTCTGAAAAAACAGAAATTATACCAAAAACACAAATACAACAAAGTAAAAGTGTTTTAGATGCTATTACAAAGCTTGCAAAAAAAACACAAGAATCAATATCTAATACTTTTAAAAAACCTATTAAATTTGAAGACTTAGCAATAGAGTCTGCAAAAATATTTGCCGTGGGTTATCCATTTAAAAAAGCAATTAAACATTTTGCAGATTTTGAAACTGATATGTCAAGAATATCAATGGTAATACCACATATTACAGATAACATGATGCGTCAAATAGAAAAAAATATATTTCATCTTGCACAAAAAATAGGAAAAACAATCCCCGATATTACCGCTGGTTATAAATTAATATTACAAGGATTACCAGATTTGTCAGTTGATCAGAAAATAATTGAGGCAGATAAATTAATGTTATTAACTGAAAAAGCAGCTCAAGCTTATGGTGTAAGTGCAGAAACAATAAGCAATGCAATGATTGAGTTAAGACAAATAACTCCAGAATTTCAAAAAAATGGCGATTTAATGGAAACTTTTTTTAATAAAATTGTTATTGGTTCACATGAAACTGGTGCATCATTTCAAGACATGGTTTATCAACTTAATAATTTTAATCTTGCAAAAATTTCAGGTTTTTCAGAAGAGCAGTTTGTGGCACTTTCAAGTAATATGGTTGCAGCTACAGGTGTAGGCCATGGAGGTGAGGCACAAAGGGCTATGCGAAATATAATGTTACAATTAATAAAGCCACTTCAAAGTGATAATGTAACTAAAAATATTAGAACAGCCTTAGATGCACTAGGTATTGATGTAAAAAAAGCTCAAAAAATGGTAAAAGAAGATTCTTATGGATTTACAAAATTATTTTTTAGTTCAATTCAAGATCTTATGACAACAAATAAAGTAGAAGCATTAAAAGCATTAAAACCTTTTGGTGCTTATACTGTACAAGGTGCATCTAAATTGGCAACAACAATGGTTAATGTTGATAGAACGCTTGCTGCAGTAGGTGATAAAACAAGGCAAAATACAGAATTAAATAATGCTTACAATAAATCTGTTGAAAATATAAGTAATTTATGGATTGAAACATCTAATACATTTCAGCAATTCCAAATAAAGTTTATAGAACCCTTAAAGCCTGCCATGGCATCAATATTAAACTTTGTAAAGTCTACTTTAATAGGATTTACAGGTATAATAGAAAAATTTCCAATAATATCAAAATTAATAGCAGGAATTGTTGGGAGCATTATTGCACTTCGTGGAATAATTTTAACAATCAAATTTACGTCATGGGTTTTAGGAATTAATTCAGCTATAAAAACTATAGCTGGTTTAAATATTGGGATAAAACTTGCAACAAATGCAATGACTTTACTTGGCAGTATGTTAGGATATAGTATAGCTAATCCTGTTATTTTAGCAGTTGTAGGAACAATATCTAGCTTAACTTGGGTATTAAAAAAATTTGGTGCAACTTGGAAAGATGTTTGGAGAGAAGTAAAAGATGTTTTTAAACCAGTGTTTGATTGGATAGTAGATAAATTATCTACACTTAAAAACCTTTTTAGTTCAATGTTTGGCAACATAGTTTATCCAGATTTTTTACCTAAATTAAAAACACAGTTATTAGGGGGTGAGTTAGTAAAAAGACAAGAAATAAAAGATAAACCAAATTATGCAAATTGGGGCCAGAAAATTGAGGCAACTTTATTAGGACCAGAACAATTTATGAAAATGCAAAAAATGAAAGAAAATAATATGTTAAGAGGTGCAAAATTATTAGAAAAACAAGAAATGAAAATAAAAGTTGAGGTTGATCAAAATGGAACAGTTCAAAATGTCAAGGCAACTCATAATAATAAACCAGTCTCAACAGAGTTAAGCAATAATTATAATAAATCATATTATAATAACAACCCATTATTAGTAGCTGATTATTAATATGTCTTCTTATTATGTTATAATTGAAAGTGTAAAAAGAGGCTTAAATAAAAAGCCTTTGTACTCAGTATTAGTAAAACCAAGCAACATAAATTATAATTTTCAAGCTCATACAATGACTGGAGCTACATTATCAATACCAAAATCAGAATTTAAAAAATGGACGCCATTAGCAAACTCAAGGGTGTATTTATTTGTTGGTGATGTCGATTTTGATGTTTTATCTGTAAAAAAAGACGCAAGGTTATTTTTTGTTGGTTTATCATCTGCAATATCGGAATCAAATACAAATGATATATATGAATTTAATGTTGAAAGAATAGATAAACCAGTTTTAAACTCACATGCAAGGACTATATCTGAAGATATTATCTACAATCAAGCTGGGGTTAATTCTAGAAGCTTTACGCAAAAAATTTATAACTCAATTAATAACTACTCATATCTTAATATTTTAACAGATATAAAATATTCAGATGTTTTAAACACAGATATTTCTAAAAATATTACCCTTTCAATTAAAAAAAGTGATAACATAGCAAAATTGGTTACAAGAAATAACAGAAGAAATCAAATGTTTAATATGATAGACTTTAACTATAATGATGAAAATGAAATTATTTTTAAAGTATATTTTAATAATAGTATAGATAATAGACAAAATGAATCCGAACCAATACCCTTTACTTTACTTGGAGAAAATGGGTATTCAGATATTGAATCTATGGCTGGCTTGCATGGACCTCCTTTATTTTATACATATCAATATAGTTATACAACAAGATTAGGTAAGAGTAAAACACTTAATGAAACTTCTCGTATTAAAATTGTATCTAAAAAAATATATAATTTAGCTGGTTTAGAAGGATGGAATTTGGATGAATCTATTAATACTAACATTACTGACTATTTTACGGAAATTGAAATAAGGGAATTTAAAACTGCCTTTGAAAATGCCTCTACTAAAAGTCAAGTTCAAAAATACATAGACAAAATAGAATTTACTCTAACATTGCAAGCAATTTCAAGATGGTATCATGATATTATGAAGTATTATCAATTAAAAGTTGTACTAGCAAATCAAAATATATTAATTGATAAAAAACATTATAATGACAATGGTATAGCAAAATATCCTAATCAAAATGAAATATGGAGTGTAGGAACTATGTTATATATACAAGATAAAAATTTTTTTGGACATAATGAAAAAATAGAGTGGACTGTATTTAGTGGTACTTGTTATCAAGAAAATAATAATAAATTCGTAGAATTAATTGTGCAACCTAATCTTAATATTTCTAATATAGATTTTGATAATGAGTTATTTTTAATAAATATTCGTAATACATTAAATGCAATTAATCCAAATTTTACAGATAAAGATGTTTTTGAGTATTTAATTGATAATATCCACAATTATCCATTGCAATTAAAGTTAATGAACCCTAAAAACTATAGTGGAACTCAATTATACTCAGGTCAAGATTATATAGAATATGGAAGTTATTAAATATGGCAAACATTACACAGTATTGACTTTAAAGGATCCAAAAGAAGGAACTTTTGGGCAAATTATTAATACATTTGTATCGCCATTTAATGAAACAACAATAAAAAGTGGTGCATTATATAATGTTGTTCCTTTAAGTGGACTTGATAATGGCATAGGTAGAGGCTCGTCCGTGCAAAAAATTGGTGATGCTGGTTCAACAATAGAAGCCAATATATTTTTAACAGGTTTGTATTCACAATATCGTAGTAAAATTACAAATTGGCATAAATTGTCTACAGTTTTAACATTGCAATTACCAGATTATTTATATGGAACAACAAACAGTGAATTAAGTGGAATTAACAATACTGGACTTGGTAATAATTTATATGTTAAAATTGTTAATAAAACAGAAGAAAAAATCTTTGGAATGGATAATACAACGGATTTTACAACAAAAATAATATTAACCTTGCAAGAAGTTCCTTATAATACAACAAAAAAAGTTGGCTTATTAGCAAATATTAAAAACCTTGCTGGAAAAATTTCAGCTGGCATTGTGTCTATTGAAAACTATGTAACACAAGGAGTAAGTGCTTTATCTGTGGCAAATATATATCTTGAGAATGCTATAGGTATTATTTCAAATCTATCACAAACATTCTCAGATATATCTGTTAAAATTAAAAGTTTAAATAAAAATATATCTACATTAATAAAAACACCCACAATACTTGCATTACAATATAAAGATATTATTAACTCTATTCAAAAAAGTATAGATGTGGTAAGTTCAGTTGGTGCTTCAAAAAGCACAACATCATCAATGATATTATTTTCACAGTCACTTACATCATACAATTCTAATAACAAACCTAAATCACGCACCTCATTTTTAAATGGAGAAAAATTTATTAATACATCAAATATATTAAATAATATTGCAACTGGGATTATAACAAATCTTATAAAGTATATAGGTTTTATGTCAATTCTAACTATAATAAAAAATACCATAAATCAATATAACAATGAATCTGAAATAAAAAATGCCATTAGTTTATTGGAAGCTGAATATGAAAAAATAAATATGAATATATTTACTGGAATTACTAACAATCCTAATGTTAATGAAATATTTAGACAAGATGTAGCAAATCATGACTTTATAGCAGATGCATCAATTTTAATGAATGATACTATTTTAAAACTCAAGAATAGGCTTGCAATATTATCAAATACAACAGTTTATATGTCAGGTAAGAATACTATATGGGATATTTTATATCAAAATTATTATAATAATATAGTTTTAGATGGAATAGATATTAATGTTGTAATAGATACAATTTTAAAAGCAAATAATTTATCATTTTTTGACATTATTGAAAATCAAAATATATTAATACCTAATGTTTTATCAATATAATGAATGGATATACAGCAGATGCAAATAATTTTAATGATAACAATGAAATATTTCATGGTATTTTGCAAAATGATAATGGAAGGAATGTAGATATTATAAGAGATAACATAGATCTACAAAACTTAGCAGATATAATTTATAGAAAAATAAATCTTTGTTGTATAGCACAAAAACACATAGATAATACATTATCATTTAATTTATATACTGGTACTGAGGAAGATTTAGGGTTATCTATTCCATTTGATCAAGATGTTGATGAAATGGTAGAAAATTTGCCCATAGGAGACATATTGTTTTATAATATGTATAGCAGGGGATCGTTTTTATTATTCACGAAAGATGGCAAAATTGATTTAAAAGCACAATATGTAAGTGTATTAAAAACAATAAAAGATGGATTACAAAAGCAATATGATATAAATGCAAAGCAAATTACAGTAAATACTTCGATTATTGCTTTTAATACTACTTTAATTACCGTAATAAGTGGAGTTTCTGGTATAAATGCTAGTCAAATTTTACAATTAACAAACAACAATGCGACTATCAATACAAATAATACATCATTACAATTAAAAAATACAGAATTAAAAGCAATAATAGATATTTTAACATCATTAATAGTATAATTATGGCATATATAACTTTACAAGATGGCACAGTTGATTTGGCTTTTAATAATGGTTTTAAATTAGACACAGATATAGGAACTATTTTAATTAATAGAATGTTTTATATTAAAAGACCTACCGATGGAAATTTAGATAATGGATATTCTGGAAATTTAATGTATTCAGCTTTAAACATTAAACCAATTGGTAGTTTATTAATGCAAATAGTATCAAGCAATAAAACTAGTCAAAGTTTGCGTGATTTAGTAGAAAATGAAGTAGTTTTGGTTTTAGAAGGTATGTCAAGTTTAATAGACTCTTATACTCAAGTTGTATCACGCACATCATCAAAAATTAATATTGATATTAATATTTTTATCAAAGCATATAAATATAATAGTAAATTTATAATTAATACAACAAATAATACTTTTTTACAGATATAAAATATAAATATGTCAATTACAGATATTAAAATAGAGTTGTCTAAAAATCCACAGACAATATTAAAAGAAAACTTAACTTTAATTCAATCAATATCGCCATATTCAAATATATCTGACCCTGCATCTTTAGAGTCTTTAATAGCAAACCTTGATGCAAGAGATAACTATTCAATAAATAAAGTTTTTATGGATGTAATTAAAGCAATATATATTGACACCGCAAGTGGTATAGATTTAGATAATCTTGCAAAAGAATTAAGAAATTTAACTAGAAATAACGCATCTTCTGCAAAAGGTTTTATAAATATTGAGGGTGTTGTTAATTCTACAGTTTATCAAAATACTGAGTTTTTAAATAATGGTAATATATATAAGTCTTTAACAGATGTAACGATAACAAATCAAAACCTTTTATTACAATCGGCAACATATGATAATATAAATAGCAAAGTTATTATTACAACTGCAAATCCTCACAATTTAGCAAGTGGAATTACAGTTGCAATAACTGGGTATTCAACTACCAATTATAATGGAACTAATTTAATAATCACAAAATTAGATGAATACACTTTTAGTTATCTAAAAACAGGCATTACAATAATGCAAGCAACTGGTAGTGGTATAGCTACTTTTATAATTGCCAGAGTTGAAGTTGAAAGTAATTTACAAGGAAAAAATCAAAATATAGATGGAGGTAGTTTAACGCTTGTAAATGCAAATACAAATATAACAAATATATTTGTACAAAATGGAATAAGTGGTGGTGCGGACATTGAACTTGATGATGATTTTAGAGCAAGATATTATAGTATAGCACAAAGTTATCAAAGCAATGATAGTCAGGACGCATTAAAAAATTTATCAAAAGAAATAAGCGGAGTAACTCGTGTTAAAGTTTTGCCAACTACGCCATCAACTGGTTATTGTACTATATTATTTATGCGCGATGATGACTTTAATCCAATTCCCAATCAAAGTGCAATTAATCAAGTAAAGTCTTATTTAACAAGAACTTCAGTATTTCCACCACATTTAGATGCAACTGAGCGACTTATTGTAAATGCACCAACACCATCTTATCAAACAATTAGTATAGTATTTTCTCAAATTATATCAACATCATTAAATTCTTCAGTAAAAGCAAATATTGCATCATTATTTTCAAATCTTGATATAGGAGAAGGTGTTAGTAGAAACAAAGTTATAAGTACCATAGAAGGTTCGGTTGGAATTGATGGGTCAACACCGCCAACATTTTCACTTATTTTACCAGCATTAGATATTACAATTTTAGCAAATCAAGTTATAATTCTCAATAATATTATTATATCATGATAAAAAATTTTGATTTAGAACATTTTAGAAATTTGGTAAAAATTGACTTTGGCAAAATTATGCCTGCATTAATGATTAATTTTGACAATACCGATTCTAATATTTATAAATTGATAGATATTTTAGCAAATATAAAATATAAGAATTATCAAAAAATATATTACTTTTATGAACAAACAAAAACAATTTCCCCAAGTGATACATATTTACTTTCAAAATTAGAAACAATTTATGGAATTCCAGATGATATTTTTTTAATAGCAGACACAATAGAAGATAGAGTAAGAAATTTAAGATTAAAACATATAATATCACTAGGGATATGGAGCGAAGACGACTATAGAAATTTATTAGCACAATTTGGAATTACAAATGTTGAATTTAAAAATGGTGATAAAGCTTTAAATGATGGACAGTTTCCACTTGAATTTCCATTCACTTTTACATCCTCTGGTGCAGATGCTTACTATAACTGGTATGTATATTTACCACAATCATTAAGTATAAATTCTAATCAATTTCCATTTGTTTTTGGTTTTACAGAATTTACAAGCTCACAAAATATAAATTTAATAGAAAAACTCTTGACAAAATTAAAACCTGCTTATATGAATTTAATAATAAAATACGAATTATGAAAACATGGCAATATATATAGAAGATAAAGTAAATTCAGGTGATTCTTCTGGAACTACTGAACAAAAACAAATCAGAGCAGAGGCTTTTAATTCATTTAAAAATGATCTTTATAATGTTGGAATAGATGCAGGATGGATAGCTTCAGAATTCACTAATGACGATTTACACCAGTTCACAAAATTCATAGTAAATATTGCTAGCTCATGTGAATATTACAATTCGACTGGCACAGATGCATATATATTAACGCAATTTAATGGCAATTTCAATCTTATAGCAAACAAATTTACCAGACCTATTTCAGTAAAATTTCAAATTCCAAATACAAACACTTCAACTGCTATAACATTATTAATTAACGGGTCTTCTTTGGGAACCAAGAATTTAAAAGATTCGACTGGTGCTGTTATAGGAGTAAATAAATTAATTACTGGAGATATTGTTGAGGCAACTTATTTCCCCTCTCCCATTGATGAGTGGAGATTGCAGTCACAATTTTCCTCAACAGTTACGCAAAATAATATTGAAAATAAATTAAATAAATTATTTAGTGTAAATTCAGGCAGAGTTAACATTAATGGATATGCAGACTTTGCACAAAGAGATTCAAATACGCAAATTACAGTTTTAGCAGGCGGTGGAAACCCAAACCTTGTATATACTCATTATAACGGAACGAAAAAAACATTACAATCAAACCAAGTTATAAGCGGAATTACAAATACTTTTAATGGGCTTTATAAAGTTATTGCAGAGGGTGATTTACCTCTTAACTTTTTTCAAGTTGAAGGTGATTTCACGGCACAAAATGCAAATAACAGCCCAACTTTAATAAACATAGTAGGTCTTGACTGGACTAAAATTGCAGTAGGTCAACCAGTTTCAGGGCTTTCAATTCCAGCAGGTGCAACTATATCATCATTTGTTTTAAATGTTTCAATAACTTTAACCGCAAATATGTCGCCAGCCCAACCAGCAGGGA
>Ga0214919_10004694_pt1 | contig 19807 bp, 39 predicted proteins | sample LL1503_MetaG_FD_177994 | JGI IMG/M metagenome (GOLD analysis project Ga0214919, IMG submission 177994) | Freshwater microbial communities from Lake Lanier, Atlanta, Georgia, United States - LL-1503 | ecosystem: Environmental > Aquatic > Freshwater > Lake | place: USA: Georgia | collected...
CATACGACTCGGCGTATGTCTTGGGCAATGGCCCTGAGTAGTTGGCAACAACTTCGTACTTACAAGTGCGAAGCTTTTGGAACTCACAGTCATTGGGCACCGACACGACATCGGCGGGGTTGATCTTGACGATCACGACCTTGCGACCGCTACCGCCAAAGTTGCTGGCGTACTCCAACGAGCCAGCGTGGAAGCCGTAAGAACACCCGTTCTGAGGATTATCATCCACACCGCGTCGAGGAATACTCAACACCTGGCCAACTCGATTGGAGAACTTGGACGTGTGATGGTCCATGTAGTCCTGGTCAACCGACTTGTAAGCCAAGAAACAACCGTCTTCCGTGATCGGCATGTTCTTGTGCTCTAAGAACTTATACAGTTGTGAGCGGCTATTGCAGCTCGGGTTGTTGTAGAGATTCTCCAGGAACGAGGTCATTGGTGCTACTGGCAGACCCTCCTCCATAAAGTTAAGAATCCGTTTGGAGATGCATTCGTCAACGACTTCACCGCGGTGATACACTGAGCCATCTTTGACTTCAACGGAGTTGCCAAGGTACGCATTGAGCGCCTTGCTGATGTCCATCAACTTCTCGATGTCACCCTCCGCGCGATGCTCTGCGATCGCGTTAATTACCATCTTTGCGTTTGCGTGGTCACGACGGAGTGTGTAAGACTTATCGTTTATGACCGCTGTTATTGTTTCGTCAGTTATAATGTAGTTCATATTTTCTGTGTCCTCTCTGTTTTAGTTTGTTTTGCGAGCTGCATCTACAAGATGCATATACTCAACCGCACCGTCTGTGGCGTACTTCATTACATCTGTTTGCCAGTTTTGGTGGCAAAGTAATGGGTAACGCAAAGCTATCTTAGTGCCTTCGACTTTTAGATCGTAAGACGGGCTAGGCAGCAATGCTGTAATCTGTTTATAAGCACTTACTTTGGCACCGTCTACGTCATGTATACCGAGAGACCAAACCAGTTTTGGCTCTTGTAGCCATACGGGTAAGTCTTTGTCATTCTGTTCCATCTGTCCGCCAACCATATCCAGAAGCCTATACATGAAGATTGCGAATGGACTGTCGGATTTGACTTCTCTGATAGCACCAGTCTTTGAGTTAATCCATCGATCAAGTGCCGCTCGCTCGAAGAAGCAACCCTGCTTCTTAAAGCGTTCGCTGTTGTAATGTCCGCCAGCGTTGAAGAAATACAAGGCCGCATAACGATCAGCAATCCTCTGAGCTTTATCTGGGTTAGCTTTGAGGAACGCCTTCGTACCAACCTCAATTGCGTCTTGTATCGGTGTCCAGGTTGCATCAACTTTCTTGGGCAGGTCGGCGGTTTTGATTCCGTAGACCTGATCACAATGCCCGATTGCTTTGAGGTAATCTCTTGCGCGATGTAGGGCACGGTAATCTTCGTGAAGAACAGTCTTCCCGGGCCTGAGCCACTTAAACTGCTCAAGCTCGACATAGGGTTTAATACCGGTACTGGGTGAAGCTGTGATTCCCCAGTAGTCGCTACGTTTGTCCGTATGGGAAAACTTAGCTAGCAAGCCAAACACATTGCCCTTGCTGTGCTTGACATTTTTATCATACTCAACTTCTTCACCGTCTGCATCGACCCCCTTGAAGCGGGGCGGAGCTTTTGGCAAAGACGATACCTCGTCAAACTTGATTGAGCTGAACCATGGAAGAGTCTTATCTAGAAACGCCTTGCCACCGTTCTTGTAGTTGATGATAGTGACTGATGAATCCTTTGGACCACCGCCATCGGTAACCCAGTGACGAACACGAGCCTCGCCAGACCCAGTCCCACTGTCGTTAACCAATACAACCGAAGTCTTGTGGACAATAAGCTCATCGACTTTGCGCTCAACGTTGAACTTGGTCTTACCCCAACTGCGCTTAGTTAGGCGAATTGCGGTAATCCCATGCTTTGCTAGTACGTCCGCGGGGTGCTGATCTTTCGCTAATGTGCCGGAGTATAGCGAGAGCCGACTGTCTTCCGACATATCGAACCCTCCCCACTTGAGCTTGCCCTTTAACTTCTTGATGATTCCTGAACGGAAGTCGGAAGAGTTGTAGCTTCCGCCTTTGTTGAACCTGGATAAGACATGATGCGCTTGGAAGTAATCGGGCGCCGCTTGAATGTCGGCAAGTAACGTTGCGGCCATTTGATCCACGACAGGTGTCAGGTTCTTGACTAAGCCTTGGATTGTCTTTTGCGAATACTGTAAGTCTTCGCGAGACGGGGCAACTTGAATTTCTCCAACGTCTACACGTACGTAGACTCCGGAGTTGATTAGCTTCTTGATTACATCTGAGCCAGAGAAGTCAGCCTTGAGCGGATAAAGCACAAGACCCATCTGAAGCCAGCTTTCGCCTTCACCCTTGAAGGCCCAGTTTTTACCCTTGATGGTACCAGCCTTGTACTCAAGGTTTTCGTATTTGACTCTCTCTTCTGCTGTTAGGTTAGTGATGTAGGGTTTAACATCAAAGACCTGATAGACTTTGAGTGAAGTACTGCGAAACCGAGACACATCGTCAGGCCGAACTGGAATCATTATCTCAACGCCAGATGGTTCCGTGGTTTTGGTCTCGCTCAACAGCGATGCTTTGCCTACCTCACTCTCGTCAATGTGGCAATTCCAAATACGTTTAACACCATTGTTGTAATCGGTCACCGTTACGGCGTCTGTATAGGCGCCATACGATTTGCAACCAATGCCAAGACAGCCCGTGAAGGCGTTGCTTGTCCGCTTGTCACTACCGCCGTACGAGCAGAACAACTCTTGGAACTTGAACGTGCCAAGCCCTGGACCAAAGTCACGAACTGTGAAGACTGGCTTCATGCTAGTCGGGAGTGAGACTTGGATGGGTTTGTCTGAGTTATTGTTTAGTATGTGGCCCTCAGACGCATTGGTGCCGTACTCACGCACAACAGCTCTGATTGGATCAGAGTAAGCTTTGCGTAAGATACTGGCGATGTGACCAAGGTTAGATACATCAATCTTGTAGTTGATAGTATCACTAACGCCGCTTGATACCGGTGTATTCCTATTAGCTGTGATTATCATTAGAGACTTTCCCTTTCTTTGTAAGAACTACGTTCCAGATGGATATCAAATCGGATTCACCGAACCCGATTAGATGGTTTTTCATAGGCTCAGCTTCATCGAGCTTTCCGAACAATCGATTACAGGCCAGCACGTTGTCCTTATCGAACAAGGCGTAGCCGTCCCACTCGGTGATGCCGTCATGTACTTTTACTGAGCTACTCATGCCAGTGTTGGGATAATAGTTGCTCTGAATGCTGGGTAGGTCGACTTGGTGTAACAGCCTTCTATTACAGAGGCAGGCGTTTCGACGCCAAGCTTCTTCAAGGTCTCGACTAACAAGTGTAAGTCTAGCGATGAGCGTGTGGTGTCAGATGCCCTGACTTGCCAACGGTCACCGATAAAGGTTCCAATGTTGTTTTGCTCGTAACTAAGTTTGAAAAGCGGATACACGGCGTTACGTACCTTGTCTGCTTTGTTCTTTCGATCCGTAGCCTCGCCGAACGTGTCGACTTGGTCTGCGGTTGGTGTGATTATGTGACTCATAGTATAGTTCTCCTTCTTTTTTTTGGTTTAGTTTCTTGTCTGTTCACAATGAACAGACCGAATGGCAGGGGTAAGCTGCCATCGGGGTCTGGTCACTCAATAGTCATCGTCAATCTGCTCTTCCGTTTCATATCTGGTAAAGATATCGGAACGGTACCTGCTCATCTTTTTGTCGTGGCAATCGGGGCAGGTGCGGCATAGCGGTACGCCGTACCCATCGTTGATCCAATCGGAGGTTTTGCCCGAGCCACAGTCGCACTCGCGTAGGGTGTAGCTCATCTGCAGTTGAACTCCCATTGTTCTAACACCTGTAGTTTCCCGCGTTGGTAGCTGGCGTAACTAAGCTCAGCCTCTAGGCTGCTTCCACAATTATCATCAAGCCAATCCTTTGGGTTTTTCATTCCGTAGGAACGTTTGAGTATTTTATAAGAATTCTGTAATTCTTTTTCTGCGTGTTTTATTTGTGTCTTTAAGAATCTTTTTGTCATTTGTCGTCCCTTTCGTATTGTTCTAAGTCTTGAAGGCATCCGATAATTTGTTCGGACACTTTCTCGTCAGCGTATTCGTCGTTAACCTGGCTTAACGCTTCCGCAAAGATGTCATCCGTGAGAAACTTCTTCTTCTCTACGTCATCTCTAAAGAACTTCCTGCGGTACCACATAATCCCAACTGTCTCACCATGAGAGGATTCGGGGTACGTCTTTAAGCTTTTGATGAGATCTCCGATGGTTGTAATAATCATCGAAGTGCTGCGTCAGCTAACTGCTGCTTCCGCCCCTCCCGCATAGCATGATCAATATAAAGAGCATGCTTGAGTGCCAGCTTTCTATCGGTTCTCTTGTACTTAACTCCACTAATAGTGGAGATAATCTCCATAAGCCTCTGGGGAGTGGCAGTCCGAGTTAACATCATGCCACGATCCAGCGCTTCCAGTCCTTGCCTAGCCACAAAGAATTGCATGACTGGAATGCCATTGAGGGCGTTGTTGCTTGTGTCTATTGTCATCATTAGTTCTTTTGTCTTTTTCATTTAGTTTTCTCCTTTAGTTGTTTGCTTGCTTCGTAGAACTTAAGCCACACTTCGTTCCACTGTTCATCTGTGAGATGAAGACGAATTGGTAAGTTATCTTCAAACGGATCTATATCTTGGATGTTCATGCTTTTTCTTTTTCAATCTTGCCTTCTTGCCAGCAGAAGAACGGAGGAATCTTGTCGTCCAAGAAGTTTCTGCGCTCCTCATCAGAGTCCTTCTTGAAGCGTTTAAGAAACTTCTCTTCTCCTTTGAACTCTGCGTAACTCAGCGTGAAGGCTAACTTGTGTATTCGAAGTTCGGCAAGGAAACTGCTGATGTTGTACTTGTCCATCAGCTCTCTTATCTCCTGCCTGTAGTCTCCGATAAGCTTAACTTTTCTCTTTTGTTTTGCGTTCATGTTTCCTCCTCGCGTTCACTCTCTTCGCGTTCGCGTTCCTGTCGTGCCCAGCGGTTGCCTTCAACTTCGTCGAGCATGTAGGTGCGACGCCTGTCTTGTTCTTCTTGCTCCAGCTCTTCAGGAGATGGAGTGTAGGTTCGGCCTTTGGGGGGTGTAATCATTTGATGAACTCCAGTAGAATCCAAAGGGTGTAGAACATGACGAGGCCAACCGTGGCGGTGGCTGCCAGTTTTAGGAAGTCCTTGAATGCTGCTGTTTTAGTGGACCATTCCACATACACCTCTCCGTCTATCCTGCGGAACTTCATAGGAGCTCCCTGGAGTTATCAAGGCTCTCGCCCCTGCGCAATACTCGATCCACGTTGTTCTCGATAGCTACGATTGTGTCTACGAATTTGAGAAAATCCTTAGACTTGATGCAGCCCGAGTTGAAGTGGTAGTACAGGTCTTTGCTCATTTTCCTGCCATTAGCGGTCCACGAGTGCGATGCCCCGACGTGGCATACCGCACGCCTGTCGTTGTTGTCGTTGTAATAGAGCGCGTAACCGCCCAAATCATTGGGCGATGGCACTCGGGTTGTTCGGATAGTCAGCTTCCCTTTGGGGAAGTTTGATGTTGCCGTTCTTTCGACTGGTGTAAGCCCCAGCCGCTTCTGCAGAGTTCCTTTCTCTGCTACTACTTCTAATTGATAGTTATTCATTTCTTTGCTCCTTTTCTTTTGTTGTTGGTTTTTCTCATTACGCTTATGAAGATGGGCGTAGACTCACCGACGTAGGCGCCGGCGATGTTGAACTCGAAGAACTCCCACGCTTCTTCGTAGGTCATAACGTCCCGCGTCATAAGGATCTTGATGACCTTGTCGCTGTCGTAAACAGCGGCTAGGGGGGTGGTGAACGTGCGGCCGATACCAATAAAGGCCTCGTCCAGGCCATCGGCGAGCATAATCTCCTCGCCAGGCACTGTTTCTTGGATGTACTTCTGAATGTTCACCGAGTTTTGTCCTGTCTGGTTGTAGACCCACCGTTCATTAACTTAACGAAGCGGTAGATTTGGTTGTACTTGATGTTTAACCTCTGACTGATTGCCTTTACGGTTAGTCCGTCGGCGTACAGAGAGTTGATTGCTCGACACATAGGGGGTGAGAACCATTTCGGTAGACTCATTGTTTAACCTTCACCTTTCTAATGGGGTTATCTACGCCCTTTATCAAAACGCCGCCGCTACACTCGAAGACAAGGCCACGAGCCTTTAAGCCATCAAGCCATTTCTCTTCTTTGTCCATCACAACGCATAGCTGCCCAACAGTATGTAAATACTGTCGCGTGAGTTGTGAGAGTTTCTTGTTGACGCTATCGGGTAGCTTCATACAGATGGCACCAACGATTCGATCTGCTGATCTTCTGTGAGGACGTCGGTCAGCTCACTTACTGAGCGAACTGTCCGGGTTACGGATACATAACCGCCCTTCTCAAACCATTCTTTCCACATCAGGCCGGCGACATTGTCGGCAAAGACGGTGGAGAGAACCCATTCTTTCTTTTCATTTTGTCTATATATTGCAAGCATAGTTTGTTGTCTTTCTTTGGTTGCCCAACATCTAAAGATGAAGGGTGAACAGTCCTAGGCTGTTGGTCGCTACGCCAACTCGTCTGCGCCTTGCGGCTCGGACAAAAGAACTAGGAGAGTTGGTTAGGACTATCGTCCGAGACCTACATCTGCCGATCTTCTGTTGCGTGTCTCCAGTTTCTACTGAGTTGTTATTGCAAACTCACAGCTACCACGCCGATACCTAGGACTGTTCACCGTTCACACTCAAGTCAGACTGCTACCCCCACCAGTTATGGCTGGGGAGGTAGTTTGTCTGAACTGAATTAGGCCGTCTGACCAGCACCAGTCAAGGTGAAATCAATACGGGTCAGAGGTGTTTGGCTTTCGCGTCGTTTGGATTGCTCGACTCGAAACGAATGCCAAGTCTCACGCTCTTCGCTGGTCTGCTGCCACTCCTGTGGCAGTCGACGGTAGAGGGTTGCGGGTTTGAGAGGTTGGTTGGTTGTCTTACGGTTGTTGAACGTAATCCACATTAGAGTACGGCCTCCAGCACGATATTGCGCTGGCCCGGGGCCCATACTTCGGCAAGCTCGACGCCGTCTTCGAGCTCGAAGCGATAGCGCTTCGGAGCACCTGCCTCGTTATGGTTGTGGGTTTCATCAGATGAACTGCTGGTGAACTTGAGCATCTGACCGTTTTGTCCGTATAGTATGTGAGTTATTCCGTTGTTGTTATTCATGTTGTGTACCTTTCAGGGACGGGGTTGTGCTTTATAAGCTGTCCGTCCACAAAAAAAGGGGACCAAGCCGTTTAAAGCTCAGTCCCCTTTGATTGTTCATTTGCTCTTGGTTGCTCGTTTGAACAACCGTCTAAGCCGTCTAAGAGTCATTGGCACCACGCATTGACGCGTGATTCGTTGTATGCCTCTTGGCACTTCAGATCGAATAGCTCGACCAGAATCTTTGCATCACGCAATGCATCGGTTGGATCTCGTCGATCCAGGTCATGCACGGCATTTCGTACCCAGTACGAACTAGCGATGTTCTTCTCTAGGTCGTACACCCGATCGTCGTAGCTACGAGGGTTGTGGGTGGCGGGTTTCGGTGTGTCCAGCAGGCCAAGGATTGCATCGATTGCATACTTGGTTGCTTTGGCTTCGTGTATGGCTGTGTCTATTACTTCGTCTGTCTGTTGTATGGTCATGTTGACTACTTTCTGTCCTACTGCTATAAGTAATCAATGCCGAAGGACATAGGCGTTGATTGGAAATTGGTAGAGCTTGAGTACCTGCGTGGTACTCGTGTAGTGGATGTAGTGAACCTGTACAAACTTAAGCAGAGCACACTAGAGGCGCGTATTAGGAGGCACGGCTGGGTTGCAAAGCGCCTTGCATTAAGAGATGTAGTACAAGTCAAAAATACGGACAAGACTGTACAAACGATGTCGACTCGAGCCAGTTCATATCTAGAAAGGGTAGTAAAGCAAGTGGATGCTGGGATGGATGCTCTTGAGGCTTCGGCTCCCGCGACAGTCCGTGAGATTGACCAACACTTCGAAGCTCTGGGTAAGATTGATAAGATTGCGCGACCTGCGCTTGGGCTAACCGATCAGGGGACATCGACTAAAGGTAGTCTGATTAACATTTCTGTGCTCCAACATCAGTTTGAGCCAGTTTCTGTAAAGCCTTGTAATGTAGAGAGTTTGGAAGATAAGCCACAAGTCATTAATATAGAAGCAGTTGCTACTTGAGTTGATACATCACTTATTGTGCGACATTTGAAAAAGGTGCACAAAAAAAGGAGGCCAGGGGATTGAACCCTGACCTCCAGTTCTGTCTAGTGCCTTAGACAGTAATCGAATCTTCGCTAGCCTTGAGCTCCTCGATGCGGGCTTGATCGCGACGAACGCGAGCAGCCAACACATCAACTTCCGCTGTTAGGGTCTGCGGGACCCACTTGGAACGAACGCTGGTCAAGCGAACTGTGCCAGTCTTGGAGACTGACACACGCTGACCTGTGACCTTCGCACCTGCCTCCTCGAACGCAGCTTCCACACCTTTCGCTCTGACGCTCGCAACTCCGAGATTCTCGAAGAAGCTTGCGCGAACTTGGTTGGACAGCTCATTGCCTTTGAGACCTTGAGCTTTCAACTCCAAGCGGATGTCCGACATCGACTTGATGCCGAGGTTCGCCAGATCTTCGCTCTTGGAAGAACTGAACAAGCGAACTGACTTGCCGCTGTTGTGTGAGGTTTTGGTTGCTGTGCCGAGGTCGAACAATGCGACCTGTTGGTTTGTTTGTTTCATATGGCTGACTCCTTATGATTACAGGGTGAATTCCTAACTCCCCAGACCCGAACGGGTCGTAAAGAGAATTAGGAGGCACCCCGCAACCCCAAAAGAGGAAGCGGGAGCTCGAACCAAAAAGAACTAGGGTGGGCTTTGCTCAAACCGATCGTACCCTATCGGGCCGACCACAATCGTGTTTCGGTTTTTGCAAAACGCACAGGCAGTTCGTCCCTGCCATAAAGATACTACGCACCACCCCCCTACCCCCCACCCCCCCTCTGGCGTTGCTATCGTTATATATAGGGAATAATAAAAAATTTATTTTTTTTTGGCGCCCTCTAGACAAAAGAACTAAGCGGATAGCATATAGGTATGCCGCTTGGAAGTGCTCACAACTCGACGCCAGCTTTAAAGGTACGCCTCGTCGCTCAGTTACGGGCCCAAGGAAAATCAGAAGCGGACGCGTATGCGATAGCTCAAGCAGTGCTATTGAAATCAGGCAATGTTGATAAAGATGGGAACGCAACGGAGAAGGGTAAACGCAGGGGAGCCATGACTCCGGCTGAAAGAGCAATCGATCGGGCGAGCTCACACAGCAAGCATAATGCTTCCGATTACTCCTATAACTCTAGGACGAATCGAGCGACACTGACGGGTAGACAAAAATAATCTTGAGTTACACTTATTCGCATGCCCCTTGGCCGCAATTACGAGATGGAGTACAAAAAATACGGAAGCTCAACAAAAGCGAAAAAGGAGCGTGCACAAAGAAACGCAGCCCGGCGTCTTGCGATGGCGGCCGGTAAAGTCCGTAAGGGGGATCGGAAGGACATCGATCACAAGGACGGAAACCCAATGAACAATCGTCCAAGTAACTTGCGGGTCATGGGTCGCGGGTTGAATCGAGGACGCAATAATAATTCTTGGCGGAAGTAATCAAACTTGAATAAGGATTTTTTTATTAAAGCTTGGCTGGACAAATCAAAAATTGAATTACAATAGAGGCATGTCTGAACCAATCATTAGCGACGTTATCCTGGGGCCGGCGCCCACTCCCTTAACTTTTAATGGTAGTACTATGACTACTGGTCCTGCAATCACGTTAGTCGGGCCAACTGCAATTCCAACGATCCCAGCGGGTAGCATACCCCAAACAGTTACCTTGATGAACTCTCTCGCTAGCCCTTTTGCTACACCAATTACAATAGTTGAGGGTAACACGGTTGAAGCAGCGCCGCTGTTATTTGTGGACGACCCTCAGCCCTAAAAACTCACTTTGACTACTCCTGACCCAGGCGAGGAGCAAAGAGCCCGGGAAGAGGCCGCTATGCTTGAATTCCTGGAGGCTAGGGGCGTATTTGCAAGGGACCCCTTTGACTTTAAAGATACGGATAAGAACAAGATCGATAATTGGGTGGAAGGTGGTGGGTATTCTGGCAATAGCCAACCATAATTGGCAGGGGTCAAAACTGTCGTAAAATGCCAGTTCATGTACCGAAATAGGCCAGTTTGATGCACGTGCTAACTCTTATGTCTACAAATCTGTTAATTATGTACACGTTCCCAGTTCGTGAACACTTAACCCCTGGCATATTCAGCCAGCCTTACATATGGATTCCTTATATCAGCCAGCCTGTAATATAACCACCCCTATGATTGACGGCCTACTGTATCACCTGCTCAGGCTAACAGCGTGGGTGGTAGGTATATCGGTAATCACCTTATCCCTGGTAGTCTTTTGGGTAATCCTAGCCACTACTTACGACCTTATCCTGAAAGGGCTATACTACCGCCACCTACACAAGAGATACGGTACAAAGAAGAAGTAGTCGTTTTTAGGTAAGTCCTTGGACGGTAGCGGGTAACGGATTACAAGTGGGTTATTTTTGATCAAAAATCCCTAATCCACTGTGTATATATATCTATATTATATATTTACAGCTAAGTAGGATTAAAGGGGGTTATTTTATATATCGTTGGCTTGCACTTTTTATTTTTTAAATATTGTATATATTTTGTAGGTATACGTTATGATTTGCTATTCCTAATCCACTTGGGCTGTAAAACGCTGCCAATCAGCGTTTTGTCTAAAAACAGGTATATTTGCTTACCCGTAACCCAATACCTATCAAAGATTAAACTAAACTTGCTGTAAAGCCAGTGACTTCAATGTAGTTGGCATTTCTAGCTCTTAAGTTTAAGGCAAACGTATCAAAACAGAGGGGGTCTGGAGCTGCCGTGTCAACATAACTGAGCTGGTCTAAGGTAGCATTCCCCACACCCTCAAGCTTTGAAGATACCGTGGCAACTGTCCCAGTTCCTTTAGTAACTTTTAATGTTACTTTGTAGCTATTCCCGTTTATGATCCTTGCTGAACTTACATTAGACGTGTTGTTTAGGTCCGTTGTTGCTCCAGTCGTTTGAGTAATTAAAGCTATAGATGTTGGGACTCTCTTTTGCAACTGTATTCCGTTAGTACTAGAAGACTTGTTAAAGGTAGCAATATACCCCTTATACCCAAGGTCTAGGTTAAACTTTGAGGAGTCGCTATTAGCTAGCATATTTGATGTGCTATAGGCGTTAATTCTTTTTGTCGGGTATAGTAGAACCCCATCTGTGTTGGTGATTGGGGTTCCCTGGCTGAAGCTATCGAACAAGCCAAATCTCAAGCCGTTTGCTGCCTCTGCTGTAGCGTCTCCGGTATACGCGGGGCCAAGTGTAAAGTTACAGGTGACCGTCAACATCTGACCGACAGTCATTCTTCTGCCATAAGGTGCGTATTCTTCCCAACGAGCGTCTGTAGCAGGTACGTCATACCACGGCATGTACCCGAGACTACCAATATCCGATACTCTCCTATAAAGTCCGTTACCGTAAGGCGGCACGCTCCGGCACAAAGCATTTAGTCCCGCAGGACCAGCTCCGTCCCAAGAGGGAAAAGTATTTCCGGAATAGTCTTGGTTAAAAGTATCAAAGTAAGTAAGAGCCGCCCTTGATCCGGAAACTCCAGTATTCAACCTGAAATAACCCGCTCCAACAGATGCGTTAGTGTCTCTGTCTGCCGTTGTAGGTCCGCTAACAAACCAACCACCCCAATTTAAATCACCTATTCCTACTTGGTTGTTAGCAAAATTATAGGTGTTGCTAAACGTTGTTGTGGGTATGACTATCGGTGCGACGTCGGCAGCCAGCCCAGTAGAGCTTAGGCTTAACTGAGAGCCTAACTTAGGCATTTAAGTAGGCCAGAACTTTACCTGTTGTAACCGTAAAAGCTGTAAAATTACCAAAAATCGTTACCCCCGCCGGCACGGCAATAGGAGAAAGGGCAACGGGGACTGCCGGAGTTGCTTCGTTCCAGTTTGTCGTCGTTACGGATAGTGTTGAAGCTTCTAATGCCTGGATAGCCCCAAAAGAACCTGTAGAAGTCAGACCAGTTGTTTTATAGAGAACTCCGTATTGACCCAAGGAAAAGCTTGTGTCCGATTCAATTTTCTTTAACGACTGGTTTTCGCTATCGAAAGCCTTTGAAATTTCTTGCGCCATAACTTGATCTTAGTGCCTTTTATTTCCTGTCAATAGGTTTAAAACTGCATTCCCATGGCCGCTTCGCTTAGGCGGAGGCATAACTCTCCGTCTTTATCAAAGTACCATTCAATAAAACCTTCATTAGTGAGATAGGCAATGCTCGGCTCTAGGTCTGGCATATCAACGTCCCCAAGACCGAAATTGTTAATCTCTTTTTCCATACTTCGCCGTCTTCCAACTTCCAAATTTCTTTTTCTGTTCCGGCACCGGAGCTTTGATTCTTTTACTAGTGGAACGGATGAAGCACTGATTGCACTGCTCCATGCCGTTGTAGATTGCGATCAAACAGTGCACACAAATTGGAAGTTTTTTTTCGTCCACACATCGACTGTAATCCGAACGACGCACAGTCAACCCCTTAACGGCTGGTTTTCTTTTCAAGGTCTCTCTTTTGATGTTCTTTTGCTCGACGCAGAAGTTCTTTTGTAATTCTCAGAGCTACACCCACGCGAGTTTTAACCATCGCAATCTTATCTTCTTTCAAACTTTTTTCAGCTCTCCCAAGAATTTCTTCCAACCAAGTTAATCGTTTTACGCTCATAGTTTTATTCTCCAGATTGTTAAACCGTCATGTGTTTTCCGCTCCACGTTATCACCAGTCGCGGCAATGCTTGCCAGCATCCGGCCTAGCGACCGGCTATTGCTTACAAACATCTTCACCGAGCTTTGCAGAGAAGCGTCATTCTGCAAGGCCAATAGGAGGTCCGTCGAGGTACCCTTCCACTCCTTACCCGTTGGATTATCTGCACGATAATTGCGGAGGAACAGATCGAGGAATTCACTGAAGCCATGCGCGCTTGAGGATGCTCGGGACTCAGCCAGAAGCATTGGGTGGTGGTAAGACTTCACACCATACCTCTGTGATCCCAAGATTTCCTCGGGAACCTCCCAGTCGCGTAACCACGCCCCAAAGTGAGGCAACTCATTTTCTAGTACCGCCTCCAACTCCAGGTAGCCAATATTTTCAAACAGCTTGTGCCCTTGGAATTTAAACAAGCTGATCTTGTCTAGGATAGAACCGTCCGTGTGTGGAACAGCTTGGATTGATTCTGGATCGTCATTGAGGGTATCAATGATTCGCCCGTTCCAGTTGACTGTTTCGGCATCGTGGAATTTACGATGGTACGTGTGCTTCGTATTCGCCACCCCACGCTTAATCATCCGACTAAACCTCTTATGAGCTTCAGCGGAATCGGCACTGGAGGAATCGTCTACATTCCACAGAGCAACCTCAAACAACTCCGCGTTGAAGGACGATCCTTGAACCAGATAGTCGGACGCATCGCAGCCGCCACCCATCAATCTGCTCACAATCTCCGTCCCAAAAAACGTCTTACCTTGACCCACCGGGCCCGCAATAAATACTGCTTGCCCCGGGAGAAGCTTGCCGTTTAACGCGGAGACGTAGAAGCGTTTAAGCCACGCCATCAGGTAAGGCAGAGATTCAATCGGGTCGATTGCTTGGTCCAGAAACTTCGCCAGCCACGGGAAGTTCTCACCCCAGGGTGCAGAAGCCTCCTCTGGCTTCATGGCCCTAGTTTTGGAGATGTTTAGAATCCGCTTCCCGTTACGCATGATGACTTCTCTAGGGTCGTATAGACAAGGAATGGCTCCGTGGACTCGACGCCCCTCGCGGATACGACGAAGAGCTTCGTCAGCCTCAGACAATGCCCCACGCTCGTCCGGGGACGCGCTTAAGGTGAAGATACCCTGGATATCGTGACGAGTGTTACCACTCTCCTGTGACTGCCAGAAATGCTCTAGATCACGCTTCCAATAATATTTGCCATCAAACCAGTACGTCTGCGTGGGTCCCCCGAAACGATCCTCTTGGAACTCTCGCACCCAAGCAGCTCCAAAGAGGTCTGCCCAAGTCATAAATCCCTTAGGCGATCTCGTAGAATACGAAACCATACCGGTTTTTGTGATCTGAGCCCCAACCCTGTCAATACCATCCTCCGCCCAGAAAAGTGGGCCTCGCATCCCTTCTTCAAAAGGGCCAGTCCAGCGCCCAGGATATACTTCCTGTACTTTTTGGTAGATTCTATCTAGCGGGATAGCCACATCCCCCTCACCTCGGTAACGTTTCGATTTTTCAACCGCCTCAGCCAGCAGGCTATGTAAAGCCGCAGACCTTATGGGTTGATCTGCAAACTTAATCGCCCCGGGCATCCAAGCATAATATTGATCTGGTTTGAATATCGCCTCGTCCATGCGAGGAAATAGGTTCTTTGCCTTAGTTTCCTTAACCAGCAGGCCAATAAACTCCTTAAGCACCCCCGGTAGAACGTGTATTGGCTCTTCAAACATCCAGATGACACGAGCCCCATTTGAGTACGTTTTATGAGCAAACATGGGCTTATACCCTGGTTTTGAGCCCCTAACTAACCCGTCCATCAACACTTCGTCATTTAACGGGGTATCGTAGTCGGCTACAAGGCCATGCATTTTGCAAGGATCGTTGTTCTTATTGATTCGAGTATGTGGGTTTACGCCTTCGAAGGCAGAAACAAACACACCATCAGTCGTATCGTCGCTTGCCCACCCGCGGAAAGCCTCTTTGTCCGCAAAGTTAGGAAGCTCGATTTTAAGCTCCCAAGGTTTGATAGGCGCTGCGGTTCTAGCTCTAAGGTTTGGTATTTTAAATAAGGTTGTATTCATTTTTTATAACAGTCGGCTTCGTGTGATTCTGCTGCGATTGGACATCCTTGAAGCCATTCAGGAGTAACCGCCATAAGATTATTGATGTCCTCGCAATCGACGTCTGTGTCGACTTCTAGGATCACCTCGTCGTGAATGTGCGCCACGACAGGCAGACCAGCTTCCTCAAGCCGTAAGATTGCCTCTCCGAAAACGTCCCGCGCAGTCGCCTGGACTAAATTTTCTGTTAATTTCCCACCCCAGAACGCAAACTTCGGACCTGCCAGAGTAACACTCGCACGCCAGTCAGGTTTTCCCGTTGCTCCTTTCTGTGTTGTAACCCCAAAGTACTTTTGCTGCCGTCCTGACGGTAGCTCAACCATGTAGTCTTCCCGCTGGCTGCCCTTAAACCCACGCTCCAGCTTGTGCCATAGGGCAACCACCTTAGGGTTCTTCCTTCGATACGTATCAACCAGCTGCTTGCTCTTTATGTCGTCTATCTCAAGACCCGCCATGAGCTTGGAAACCAAAACGAACTTCTTGGCACCACAGCCATAACCTAATCCAAGAACCTGCGCTTTTGATAGAGCATAGATTGCCGGATCGGTTTTCTTTAGACTTCCTTTTGCTCCTGACCACATGCCGGTGGATACTGCAAACGCCTCATAGATTCCGTACCCAGTTCGAACCGCGTTTAGCAGGACTTCATCACCGCAAAGCCACGCTAAGACTCTAGGTTCAATCTGAGCAAGGTCCGAGATGATGAACTTCTTACCAGCTCTTGGAACAATACATGCCCTAAGGTCTACACCAAACATACTTTCTTTAGGCAAGTTCTGTACGTTAAACTTTGAGTCCCCAGACCACCTTCCGGTCTGCGCCCCAAAATATTTCAAACCGTAGGGAACAGTCCCGTCTGGTCTGCGACGCTTCCACAGAATTTCAAGCTTTGAGAAGAGCATATTTGATTTTCGCCAGTCGCGCATAGCACTAACCCAAGGATAAGCTTCTCCGTATTGGTCCTCCCAGCGTTGACAAGCTGGATCATCTTCCGAGGTAGACGCAGGGACTTCAATCCCCGCGTCACGACAGGCCTTAGCAAGACCGCTCATCTTAAGGACATCCCCAGTATGATCATCGTCACCCTTCCAAGGCAGCTTCTCAGAAGCCTTGATTCGGGCCCAGTCTAATGTGTTTAAGCCTGCATCTACTAAGGCGCTATCTACATTGAAGCCTCTCCAACCCATCTCTACAGTATGCCTGGAAAGTTTTTTCTCCATTTCTGGCATTCTATCGGAGAAGCTTGACCACAATTCTAGAGACGATATAGCGTCTCCCAACGCGTACTTTCGAATCTCTTCTGCCTTACCTAAGGCCAGTACGTCAGCCCAGGTCTTGCCTTTCATGAAAGCCCGAGGGTCTTTGTCTACAACCTTGCCCAGTAACTCCTTGGACGCACCCCCGAGATTACGAGGAGCCCCCATAAAAGCAGCAAGGTTTGCTGTACAGAAGTACTCCCTAGGAAGGGCCTTGGTAAGACCACGTTCCCGTAGCAATTCCATAACAGCCCCGTCAAAGCTATAGTTATGTGCTACCCAGCGATGCCCGTGGATTTTGTCCCACGGAGCGTCTTTAGGCGCACCCACAAAACTAACTCCTGGCCCGACAATCGATACCATGTAGACATCTGTCTCCTTGTTCCGGAGATAGTGCCACTGACCCGCTTGGCTTATGTTATTGTCAGAGCTATAAGTAGTTTCAAAATCAATAGCGTACGTCTCCACGTACGTTACGGTAAAATGATCCTTGACTGTTGAGCAGCCTCGATCTCTTCATTTCTTTTTTCGCTTTCAGTTGCCATTCTTTGAAAGCCGTCAAGGCACGTCTCAATGAAGGGTGTTAGCTTGGATATAATGGCCCTCTCCAACTCTGTACCGCCCTCCTGGCAAGACATAACCTGCATGTCCAGCTGACTTTTTTCCTTCTCTTCCGTTATTTTGATGATCAATTCTGCACTCATTTTATTTTCCTCCTGTTTTGATTTTAGTTAATAGGTACGAGCAATTACTCGATGCCTGCGCCGGTTGTGTAGTAGCTACCGACGACTTCTATTTTCTCGGTAGGAGTGGGAATTGCCCACTGATTCCGTTTCAATTCGGCCACCTCGATTTCGAGGCAAGTGATCCGTTTAGAAAGTTCTTCAATCTTGTCCATCACCAATCCCTCCTATGTTTTTTCCAGTCTTCATACAGCCAAGCAAAGAATGCGCTTAAGGTTGTTACAAGTAAAGTCCCAATAATTAGGGCAGCCGCCCCTAAAAAAATTTCCCCAAGGTTCATTTTTTAGCCATTCTTTTTGCAAACATTTCTTCTGCTTTTTTAAACGGCCAAAGCTTTGAGCAAAAGTCGGAACTTGGCAAGGTATAATTAATATACGAGGCTGGCCGTCCCGACGCGGTTGTGTATGAGGTCGTATGGAACTCCGACCGCTTTGACCAGAATAGCCAAAATACAGTCATAAGTCCTCCGCTTATCGCCCCAAACACGTAGCATACAATCATCAAACAAGTTTCAGTAAACATAGTAAGATTCCCTTTCTGTTTTAGTTGGTTCGTCGATACCGTAGGTTAAGTTCTCCGGACGAGTGATGTCTTTCTGACAGAAGTCGACCACTTGCCCATTACGCAAAGCAACCGTCCAAACCTTGTTGTGCTCAATTCCGTAGTCCACAATGAACCAAGCCATGCCTTCACCCTTTGGAGTATAGACAAAAAGCTCAGGTTTAAGTTGGATCATCATTTCTTTGTGTCCTGAGCTTCGATCACGGTAATAATATTAGCAAGCCATTTATTATCTTGAGCAAAGATCATATGCCTGACGCGCTCTGTCTTCGGGTCGCAACTAAACGCTACGCTTGAGAACCATCTGTTCCCAATCTTAACAAAAAGCGAAAGCAACCAAGAGTCCAGAAGGTCTAATATCATTTTAGACCACCTCTTTCTTTTATGGTGTCCTCAATAGCTTTCTTTACTGCGTAACCAAAAAGCTCATCCTTATCCGTCTGGATCATCTCTCGCCCCATTGAGGCAACCTTCTCGAAAGTTTGGTCGTCCGTCTCCATGACAATTTCACACATATCCAAATCCCGAATAGTTTGAATAGTAATTTTCCCGATCGCTTTATTACAATGCTTGTCAAAATCTTTTGCTTCTTTTTTTACGATGGTCGAGATTTTCTTTTTCTGTTTCATTGTACCTTGCCTTTCTTGGTTTTAAATAATAGGAACGCCGCCCGCACGAGCGCTCGTTCCAAGTGGTCTACTGTGCCTTCTCCATTTGAATCTGGCGAGTTTTTATTTCCATCCAACTGCATCATTGCCTGACAGAGGTGGTTAATGCATCTGTCCGAGTTATAACGCATGCTGTCTGTATGAAACCACTGGCCAAATTGGCTTTTATCGCTCCCCCGCATCATAATCGTCCGCACTACGGAGGCCGCCATTTCAGCGACCTCCGAGACGGAAGGACCAAGAAGTTCCCGACCTGTTTCAAAAACCTGGAGGATTTCGTCGGTCGTTACAGGATCTCCCTGTACACCATGGGTGGGTCCTTCTTGACTCATGCTTGACTTATCCAAGCAATGCGCGAACAAACTCAACAAAAGCCGGTTCGTGCTTCTGACTCAATTTTATAGAAGGCACGTACCAGCTACCAACGGCGGCTGTTTTAATTACGCTAGTAAGTTCGTAGCTAGCCGTATCAATTCCGCTCTTCAGAGCCATCTGAGAATCGGTAAAGAGCTTTGCCCCAACCGACTTGTACGCTGATTTGGTTATGTACCATTTGGCTAACGCATAGCTGTCCTCCCCAAACTCAAACGGGAAGATTGCGTTACCCTTGTTTGGGCTCTTTAAGAGCACGATGCAATCCATAGCCTCCGAGTACCTTTCAGACCCCTCCTCAACGTCGGCCACCCAGCCAACGTAGCCGCCCGCAGCAACTACATCCCGCTTAGTCGAGAATGTCTTTGGGGTTTCTTCGGTACCGAAAGGAATGTCCTGACGGTAGAACTTTGTCATACGTAGGACGGTGATCTGAGCTGGTTTTTTACCATCCCCAATGATGACCTCCCGGTTGTACACAAACGATCCAGCTGGAAACTGGTTAGACAATTCACCAGTTTTAGCCACAAGGTTTAGGTAGGGGATAACAATATCCGAAGCAGTAAACTCCCCGTTTACTTGACCTGGGTTCCCCCTAACTGTTAGCGTTGCTGCGGGTTGCTTTTCGCTCGCCGAAGCTGCTGTCGGTTCCGTTTCAGTTACCACCGCGGCCGGTTGAACGGCTGGTGCCTTTGCGAATGATGTTTTCAATTTATTTATTTTTCCTTTTTTCGTTTTAAATAGGTGATATCCCCGCCGCCTTGCAGTACTCCTGCTTCGTCGAGTTTATCCTCTATCTCCTGCTTCAGCTTTTCCTTGGCACCTCGCGGTGCCTTTGAGGAATACGTCTTCAGAAGTTGTGCAACGGAAACTTCGCACACAGATGCGAACTCTTCCGGGGTCAGCCTGTCCTTGACCAAATCATAAGTCAACTGCGGATTGGTAATGCTCCGCCGACCCGCTCGACTCGCAATTTCAAAACCTGGTATTTCTTCACCAGTCTCTAAAGCGTATCGAGTATTTTCTTTACGAACCTTTTCACACCAGGGTTCTAGTAC
>Ga0214919_10004695_pt1 | contig 19806 bp, 13 predicted proteins | sample LL1503_MetaG_FD_177994 | JGI IMG/M metagenome (GOLD analysis project Ga0214919, IMG submission 177994) | Freshwater microbial communities from Lake Lanier, Atlanta, Georgia, United States - LL-1503 | ecosystem: Environmental > Aquatic > Freshwater > Lake | place: USA: Georgia | collected...
AGGCAAATAAAATATAAAAATTCTAGAAAATTACTAAAGATTTTAGGAATAAAATTTTATATTCTTGGTAATTGGATTTAATTTGTTAAAAAAAATTTGAAATTTGAATTATGCGACAGTCTCATTATGTCCAGCTCCAACTAGAATGGCATTGATTTGATCGCCCACAATTCCCTTCAAGCGGCTTAGCCCAAGCCTTCCGTCATTCTTCATATGTCCAATCATGGGTTCAATTGCTGATCTGCGTTTGAGTTGCCTTTTGATTGATCTGGTAAGGCTTTTGCCGTTGTGCCTTTTTTGTCCAGAGATGAAGATTGTGACTTCTTCTGGATTAATGCCATGCCCTTTATAGCCTTTATCAACAAAGGCTGATTTGATTTTGACTCTGGTAAGATCTTCTGATTGCTTTAGTGCTGATTTTAGAGTATGTCCATCATAAGGATTACCCGCAATAGATTGACTGGCAATCACCAATCCTTGTTTGTGAGTTGTAGTAAGTGATACTTTGCAGCCAAATTCATATCTCACTCTTGCTTTGCCCTTACTGATACAATCAACATTAGGCTCGTGCAGAGAGTAAAGCTTTTTGTTGTCAGTTCTTTGTTGAGCCAAAAGTCTTTTGGTTTGGTTTAATCTGGTAGAAAATATTTTTGTTAAATCTACCCGATTGCTTGATGACTGGATTTTTCTAGTAACATCTCGCATCACTCTTCCTAAAATAACTTTAAGCTTTTTTATAGCCTTTCTTGCTCGCCTCATTTGTTTGGCGTGAAGATAGCGACCAATTTGGAAGGATAATCTTTTAGCAACAAAGTTGTAGTTTTGGCGTAAGTTAAGTCCATGCTTTTGAGAAAGCTTTACCAAGTTTTGACGGGCTTTGTCATAGAGTTTGCTGTCGGTTGGGAAGGTGATGTTTTTTGGCATTACTGTGGTATCAACGATAACTTTTTCTAAATCTTTAACCGCCACAACTTCTGATTTAACTGCGATATTAATTGTGAGTGATAGAATTTTATTCATTGCATCAGATCCAATCCTGTTTCTAAAGTTAGTTAATGATGATGGATCAATAGGAAGTTCCCATTGCAGAAAATCATATCCACAAAAGAATTGCCAATAAGGATTTTCTACAAATCCTCTTACCACCTGTTCATCTGATAAAGAATGAAGATGTTGTAAAAGCAACAATCCAACCATCAAGCGAACTGGCTTTGGAGGTTGACCACCTTTGCCATTATCAATATGGAATGAGGAAAACTCCATTTCTAAACCATTCCAATTAATCATTTTAGACAAAATCACCATCTCATGGCGTGGATTGATCTGATTACTTAATCTTGATTGGAATAAATTGTCTTGATTATCGTTGGTTTGAGATGGTTTCATTTATTTTACTAAATTTATTTGCTGGATTTGTGAGGTAAAACTCATGATTTCTTGCAAATAAATTTAGGTTAAAACTGGTTTGGAGTCAAGTGTTTATTGGGGTTAAGGGGTATTTCAGGATGAACTATCTATGTCGAGTTTGAATCTCAAGTCAATGAAGGCAATGCAAATCAGAGAGAATTTTCAACAAATCTACTGTGCAGATAACATAGCTGAGTTTGAGTATTTTCTTGATGAATGGTACAGTTGGACAATTAGAAGTAGGCTAGAGCCAATGATTAAAGCAGCCAAAACTATTAAGAATCATTGGGCAGGAATTATTAGATGGAAGATTAGTCAGATTAACAATGGTATCTTGGAAGGTTTAAATTCAGTACTTCAGTCCGCAAAAAGAAAAGCGAGAGGATATGGAGAAAAACACTTTAAAACTATTGCTTATCTGATGACTGGAAAATTAGATTTTTCTGTGGTTAATAAATATTGTTTACCCACTGGTTTTTAGAAAGAGCCAAAAAATCTTTGGAATCGGATTTGTCTGGGTAAATTTGGATTTTTAGAGGTTGCCTTAAGTGTTCAGTCCCCTTGAATAATGAACAGGATTTTGATAAAAAATAGTTGGGTTATTTTTGAACTTTTCAGTTAAGAATGCAAATGGTGTTTTAAAGTTAAGGGATTTTAATTTTTTTGCAAAATTGTAAACAAGAATAAATTCTTGAAGGTGTTTTTCGAATTGAGTTATACTATCATAATGATAAGTTTTAGTTGTGGCATCTTTAATTTTTCTATTCATTCGCTCTACTTGTCCGTTAGTCCATGGATGTCTAAACTTAGTTAACTTATGTTTGATTCCATGTTTCTTACAAAGTGAGTCAAACGGATGAAAGCTCTTAGGTCGCAAATGTTTTAGAAGAAGTTCATAAGTAAATTGAGCTCCGTTGTCAGTTAAAATTCTGTGAATTTTGTATGGAATTAATTCTATTACTTCCTTTAGAAACTTAATTGAGTTTTCCGTTGTCTGGTTTTTATAAAGTCTTGCAATTGCCATTTTACTGACTCTGTCAATAGCAACGAAGAGATAGAATTTAGGATTGTTTTCAAGATTTACTTCAGTGATATCTATGTGAAGATATCCAATCTCGTATGTTTTAAACTTCTGTTTATTAGCAGAGGAAGTTTTTGAGTCTTCTTTGGGTAAAACACTAAGTCCATTCCTTTTTAAACATCGGTGAAGATTGCTGCGGCTTAAATTTGGGATTGTTTCTTCTAAGGCAATGAAGCAATCATCCAGAGAATGATTTGTGCTTTTACGGAAGATACAAATAGCTTGCTGCTCGATATCAGTCAGCACAGTTCTAAGCTTTTTTGAGCCAAAAGGAAGATCAAGAACATCGTCCCTTTTTCTCCATTTCATCACAGTTTTGCGATTAATGTTAAATTCTCGAGCTATTTCAGCGACGCTCTTTTTAGATTGTTGAATTTTTTTTCTAATGGCAATCGTAGTCGTGGCGCGTGCATGTAAAACTTGCACCATAAATCCTCCTTGTTTATGTATCGGTATTGAATTTTAAACTCAGAAAAGTTAACTTGTTTAAAGTTTATTTTCGAGAGATTAAAATTATCAAAATCCTGTCCATTATTTAAGGGGACTGAACATTACGCCATTGCATGTAGCTGCATTTAATGGGAAGGTAGAGGCAATAGCTTGGTTGGTGGCAAAAGGGGCTGATATGAGTGCTAAGCTTTCAACAAGGAGAGAGGATGGTCAAGTGTTGAAATTAACCCCTTTAGAGTTTGCTAGGGAATCTAATGCAACTGAAAGCGTAGAGATTTTGCAAGTTTTATCAAAAGTAAGTAAAGATGGTAGGGTTTTTGTGGCTAAAGAAGATGGAACTATATATGAAGTTCCTAGCAAATCTTTGGCAAAAGCAAATGCGGAAAAGTCATTTACTAATGGCTTGGCTAATATCATAGTAAGCTAATCTTGTATGTTTCTAACTAAGAAGTTTTGAGAAAAAATTGCGACGAATAATATAAGCTGTATCAGGTGATACAGCGTTATTCTTCGAGTAAACTTTTACCAAAAATTCGAAGTTAGAAATATGCAAGATTAGCTTAGTATGCTATAGTATAAATAAATAGTAATTTAAGGAATAAAATATTAACAGGATTCAGCATATAAAATGTCTTTAGAGATAACATCCAATATACAAATTGCTAATAATATAGCATTTAATGTGTATCAGATAATTGCGGCTCTGGGTTTTGAAAATAAGAAAATTTTATTAGTTAGTGATGAAAATATTTTTAAAAAATGCGCTAAGTTTTTTGGTGATAATTTAGAAAAACTCTCTTGTCAAAAGTTGATCTTAAAAGCTCCTCAAGCTGATGAAATAAATTTACAAAAAGTTATAAAAGCGGCGCAAGGTTTTGATTTAATTTTAGCTTTAGGAAGTGGTGTTATCAGTGATTTATGCAAGCTAACTTCTGCTCAAACAAAAATTCCTTACGCCATTTTTGCTTCGGCTCCTTCAATGAATGGTTATCTGTCCAAGAATGCTTCAATTTCAATTAAAGGTCACAAAAAAACTTTACCAGCAACTTTACCAATTGCGGTTTTTTGTGATTTAGAAATTTTAAAATCCGCACCAAAAGATTTAATTAAAGCTGGAATAGGGGATAGTTTGTGCTTTTACAGCTGTTGGTTTGATTGGTATTTATCTCACGCGCTTCTTGAAACTTATTTTGATGAAAGCTTGTTCAAAGTTTTAGAAAAAAAGATGAATTTTTTAGTTAAAAATTACGCAAAATTTTCTCTACAAGATGAAAAATTATTAAAACTTTTAATTGAGATTTTGTTAATTTCTGGCGCCTCAATGACAAAGGCTGGAGGCTCTTATCCGGCAAGTCAATCAGAGCATCTAATTGCTCACACTTTGGAAATGAAATATCCAAAGAAAATGCATAAAATTTTGCATGGTCAGCAAATTGCGGTGACGGTTTTAGCTTCGGCATCTTTACAAGAGAAATTTCTAAAATCATCAAAAACAAAATCTCCTCAACTTATTGCGGAAAAAGATTTTGAAAAAAAATTAGCAAAATATTTTGGTAAAAAAATTGCTGAAGAATGCGCGAAAGAATGCGCGAAAAAAAATACCACCATAGAAAAAGCCTTAAATTTCAAAGTCATAGAGAGCAGCTGGAAAAATCATCGCAAAAAATTATCTAAAATTCTGTTGCAGGAGGAAGATTTGAAAAAGATTTTCCAACATTTTAAAATAAAAACTTCTTACCAATCTTTAGGTGTTTCAAAGATTGAATATAAAGAGGCTGTCAGTTATGCAAAATTTATTAGAGATAGATTCACCTGCTTAGATTTACTCTAATACCAAAATCCATCTATAATACAACATACTAATTGAAAACGAGCCAAGCAATATTTAAAATCAATTATATACCAAAACATAAATCTATACTCTTAACTAAAACCAATTAAAAATTCTGCCTCCGATCAATTTTTATCAAAATTTTAGAGAGATTTATGGCTAAGGCTTATTCGCTAGATTTAAGAGAGAGGGTTTTTGATTTACTTGCTAAAGGTAAGTCAAAATTATTCATTGAAGAAACTCTTGGGGTGGCAACAAAAACTATCCTGAAATGGCAAAGGCATCGGGAAAATACTGGTTCGATTGATAGAATCATTCCAACTATAACCAGACCACGAAAAGTAAATTACAAAGAAGCTCAAAAATTTATTGAAAAAAATCCCGACAAAACGCTCAAAGAAATTGGTGCTGCTATCGGCACAAAAGATGCTCTTTATGTTATTAAGAAGCTCGGCATTACATATAAAAAAACGCTTTCTCTACGAGGAAAGATGGGAAGATTTGAGAAGAGAATATAAAGAGATTCTTGGTCAAATTCCCAAAGAAAATTTCATCCATCTTTATGAAAGCGGGTTCGATTTGAACATGAAGAAAGAATATGGCTGGAAAGCAAAGGGACAAAGACTTTACGACAATAAAAGTGGCAACAAAAAAAATAAAAGAATCACAATTATTTCCACTTACTCAAATCAAACAAAGCACTTAGGGTCACGTAAAAAACTCGGTGAAAAAAATCAGGGATAAGTTTGAGGATTTTACCGAGTGCTTGGAGAGTGTGCTGATAGGAGTATAGATTTATGTTTTGGTATAATAACATTTTAACCTGAAAACACCAATTTTATTCTGCAAAATTCTGGCATAAATTGATCGGCAAGCATAAGCTGTATCACTTGATACAGCTTATGCTTTTCTTCGCAATTTCTGCTCATAATTTTTTTGAAGAAAATGGGTGTTTTCAGGTTAAAATGGTATAACCGCAAATTCAGGGGAGATTATTTTAATTCCTAAAGGGGCTGAACATTGTCCATGCTTTGAAGAAGAGTTGTGGGCGATGGTTATTGAGCCGAAGACCGTTGTTAATACTGGAGATGTTGATGATGTAAAAACTGTGAAGAATTTGGAAAGAACATAATTTAGAACCTTCGAATAAAACTAATCTAACAGAACAATCAACTTATCAGCGTCAGCCATTTCAGCATAACCGCTTAAAACATCGAATTGTTTAACAATATTTTGTGTAGTATCGTAAATTACAACTTGTCCTTCTCTTAACTTTGCCATTACAGATTCATGACCTTGCATTATACCTAATTCACCATCAACTGAAGGAACAACAGCCATGTGGCATTGTCCTTTGAAGATGACGCCTTTTGCGGAAATGATTTCTAGATTTAATGCTGACATAGTTGATTTAGATGTATCTTAATTTTGGCAATTATCTTTGATGCATAATCAGTGTCACCCTGAGCTTGTCGAAGTGCGATTCAAGGTGCGATGCCTGAATCACCCTTCGACAAGCTCAGGGTGACACCGAAATTTACTTATTTTGTTTCTTTTAATAATTTCTCACCTTTAGCAATAGCTTCATCAATTGAACCTACCATGTAAAAAGCTGATTCTGGAAGATAATCATATTTACCAGTACAAATTTCTTTGAAACTGTTAACAGTATCTTTCAAGGCAACCCATTTTCCAGGAGCGCCAGTGAAAACTTCAGCAACATGGAAAGGTTGTGACAAGAAGCGTTGAATTTTTCTTGCTCTGGCAACTGTTAATTTATCTTCTTCTGAAAGCTCATCCATACCAAGAATTGCAATAATATCTTGTAAAGATTTGTAAGCTTGAAGAATTTCTTGAACTTGACGAGCGGTGTCATAATGCTCTTTACCAACAATTCTTGGATCAAGAATTCTAGAAGTTGAGTCAAGAGGATCTACCGCTGGATAAATACCGATTTCAGCGATTTGACGAGACAATACTGTTGTAGCATCCAAATGGGAGAATGAAGTTGCCGGAGCAGGGTCAGTCAAGTCATCTGCTGGTACATAAATTGCTTGTACAGAAGTGATTGAACCATTTTTGGTTGAAGTAATTCTTTCTTGCATCATACCCATTTCAGTGGCAAGAGTTGGCTGATAACCTACAGCTGAAGGAATGCGACCCAAAAGTGCAGAAACTTCAGAACCAGCTTGAGTGAAACGGAATACATTATCTACGAAAAAAAGTACATCACGACCTTCTTTATCGCGGAAATATTCAGCTTGAGTAAGGCCAGTTAAAGCAACTCTGGCACGGGCTCCAGGTGGTTCATTCATTTGTCCATAAACAAGGGCAACTTTAGAATTTTTAAGATTTTCAACATCAATAACACCTGAATCCATCATCTCATGATAAAGGTCGTTTCCTTCACGAGTTCTTTCACCAACACCTGCAAATACTGAATAACCGCTGTGAGCTTTAGCAACATTATTGATCAATTCCATAATCAAAACTGTTTTACCAACACCAGCACCGCCGAACAAGCCAATTTTTCCACCTTTTGCATAAGGAGCTAAAAGGTCGATAACTTTAATACCAGTTACAAGAATTTCAGTGTCAGTTGCCTGATCAACTAATTCAGGAGCTGGAGCATGGATTGGACAAAGATCTTTGTAAGAAATTTCGCCTTTTTCATCAATTGGCTCACCAATTACATTCATGATACGACCAAGCGTTCCTTCGCCAACTGGAACCATGATTGGATTTCCAGTATCAACCACTTCAAGACCACGAGTAAGTCCATCTGTTGAGTCCATAGCGATTGTTCTAACTACTCTTTCACCAATGTGAAGAGCGACTTCTAAAACTAATTTTTTACCATTATTAACGCATTCTAAAGCGTTGTAAATAGATGGCATTTCACCATTTTCAAACTCTACATCAACTACAGCAGAAATAACTTGAGTAATTTTTCCTTTATTTTTCATAAGCGGCAAATCGGTTTTGATAATGTTAGTATGTTATATTTTTATTATTTATGAATTTTAATCATGTCGACAACTGCTGCTTCACAGCTAAAAGGGAGCGGCAAATTAATTGTTAATAACTTAAATCACAAGAGGAGAATTAAAAAAATATTTTTTAAATTAAAGCATTTAAATCACCAGCCTCAATCGCTCCAAATACTTATATGGAGGATTATACAAACTCTTTTTCGAAGAGGGCTAATGACTGCGTTATAGCATACTAAGCTAATCTTGCATATTTCTAAATAAAAAGCCTCTTCTTATTTATATTTTGCACTTCCAACATAACATCTTTACCAATTGGAGCAGCAGCAGCAGATCCACTTTTACCATGTTCTACAACAACTGAAATAGCATATTTTGGATCACCAACAGGCGCAAATCCAACAAAAATTGCATGATTTTGATTGGTGTTATTGGCAACTTCCGCCTTAGACATTTCGTCTTCTCTTTTAGAAATTACTTGCGAAGTTCCAGTTTTTCCAGCCAATTCAAAACCTTTAACATCAATTCTTTTAGCATATGCAGTGCCACCCGGAGTATTCATTACTCTATTCATGCCTTCTTGAATCAAAGCTAAATAATCTGCTTTTACCAAAGGATCGCTTCTTAAATTATCATATTGTTTAAAAACATTATGATTGCGCACCAAATAAGGTCTGATAGGTATGCCACCATTAGCAATACGGGCGGTTACCAATGCCATTTGCAAAGGAGTTGCCAAAACAAAACCTTGTCCAATCGCGGTATTTAAAGTATCTCCTCCCACCCAAGGCGTTTTAAAAACTTGTCTTTTCCATTCATCAGATGGCACATTTCCTGCTTTGGCACCATATAAACTAATATCAAATTTTTCACCATAACCAAATTTTTTCGCCATATTGGCAAGTTTTTCAATACCAATTTGATTGCCCATTGTAAAAAAATAGGTGTTGCAAGAATGCATAATCGCATCAGTCATATCTAAAGATCCATGACCACCTTCTTTCCAACAATGAAAAGCTCTTTTACCATATTGATAATGACCATTACAATGAACGCGAGTCTTAGGATTAATTCCCGCCTCAAGAGCTGTCAAGGCCACCATTAATTTAAAAGTTGATCCAGGAGGATAAAGAGCAGCGACGGGCTTATTATTAAGAGGTTTTTTTGGATCAGTATTTAATTCCCGCCAATATTCCCTAGAAACACCTTCAACAAAATTATTAGAATTAAAAGAAGGGCTTGAAGCATAAGCAAGAATTTCTCCCGTTCTAACATTCATCACAACCACCGATGCCACAACATCTTTGATTCTTTCAGTAACAAATTTTTGCAAACGAAAATCTATTGTTAGATGTATTTTTGAACCTTCAACTGCTGGCTTAACTGAAAGAGTGCGTACTGGAATTTCATGAGCATTTACCTCAACATATTTCACACCATATTTTCCTCGCAAAGCCTCATCAAAAGATCTTTCAATACCAGCTTTACCAACACGAAAATCTGGATGCATGAATAAATTTTGTTCATTTGAATCAATTTCTTTTTCAGAAGGAAGAGAGGCATAGCCCAGAAAATGAGCGGTTTCAAAAGGAAAGGGATATCTTCTAATAATACCACTTTCAATTGAAATTCCAGGAAGAAGATATGAATTCGCTTCTATTCTTGCCAAGTCGTCCCAAGCTAAATTATCCAATAAAGAAATAATACTTTTGCGACGAGCATTTTTAATTTTTGTCAGAAAAATATTTTTATCTTCTGAACTTAAAGATAGAATTTGCGCCAGTTTTTCAACCAAAACATCAGTATCTTTTTTACCTTCAAAATAAAGTAATAGACGATAATTGCTTTCATTTCTGGTCAGAGAAATGTTATTGCGATCAACAACAATTCCTCTTGGAGCAGGGTTTATAAGGGGTTTAATTCTGTTACTATCAGACTGATTTGAATATTCCTGATGTTTTAAAATTTGCAAATAGCTAAGTCTTGTAACTAAAGCAGTAGCCAGAAAAGATTGTGCAGCACCAACAAAGAGAGCTCGGCGATTAAAAACTTTATTTTTGCGAATGTCCCTAAGCATTATTTTTAATTATTCTCTAAAAGTTTTATACTTAAATAATCAAAAAACTTATGCATTACTACATAAAAAACTGATGATAAAACCAATTGTATCAACATCGTATTAACGCTGTGCAGAGAGCCGCTAATAACTGACAGAAGACTCCATTTTATAAAGAGAAAAACAACACAGAAAATAATAAATTGTTTCCAAATTTGTCTGAAATTTTCTTTGATATTTAATTTAACATTGAGAATGGAAAATAATTTAACCAACAAAACATAGCAAAGCGCAGTTACGCCAAGTGAGTCCCCCGTCAAAGCATCACTCCAAACCCCCATCAGAAAAACAAACCACAGTCCAAAATCATTTCTAAAAACAGCAAAATAGAAAATAATCATTAAATCAAAAAGCGGAATAACGCTGGAAAGTCCTGCAATTTTTATGTTAGAAACATTAAAAATAACAAAAAGAATTGCGATCAAATGCAATGCTAAAACTTGCGAGATTGATTTTTGTCCGAGCATTTTAGAAAATTTTAAGGAAGTTTGCGAAAAAAACACCCTGTTATCCCCGCGAAGGCTGGGATCCAGTTTAAATATAGAATACTAATCTAATCTTGCATATTTCTAACTTCGAATTTTTGAGAAAAAATTGCGACAAAGAATATAAGCTTTATCAGGTGATACAGCGTTATTCTTCGAGTAAATTTTTACCAAAAATTCGAAGTTAGAAATATGCAAAATTAGTTTAGTATGCTATAGTCTCATAAATTTCTGCTTTTATGAGAAATAACAAGATAAAAATGATAAGATAAAAAGCAAAAATGACAAATTAAATTTACTACAACATTTCCACAAAAATTTTTTCTAAAACTCTTTCTTCATTGTCATTGCCCGCGGTAGCCAGAGTCCAGAGTGCTACAAACCTGATTCCCACTACCGCGGGCAATGACAAGAAAGCTAAGCAAATAATTTAGAAAAATTTCTTCTCTTACGATTTTTCCAGAAACCACGGTGATAAGCATCGGAAACCAAAAGTGGCAAAACTGAACCAGCTTCAGCATAAACCATTTGCTCAAAAGCAGTATCAACTTTACCCCAAGAACAAGCTTCTTTTAAGGTTGAGCTTGAACAAGCGCCATCTCTAACATCAGCCACTGTAATTTGAATAGCATATTTATGCATTTCAACATCTTCAACACCAAGAATTTCAGCACAAACAACAGTATCTTGTACGAAATTTTTTGGCACACCGCCACCAATCATCAGTAAACCTGTAGTTCCAGCATCAATTTTAATGTCGGTTAATTCTCTGAAATCAGCAATTGAATCAATTGTCATGTGAGATTTTGGATTTTTAACTTGATGTAAAACCAAACCAAAGCCAGCAGAAGAGTCAGTAAAAGCTGGGCAGAAAATTGGTACATTATTGTCATAAGCAAGCTCAATTAAAGACTCTTCTTTTTTAGCATTAGTCTTTAAATATTTACCCATTTCTTTAATAAATTCACGAGATGAGTAAGGTCTTTTTTCAAGGCCATTAGCTATTTCATAAATTCTATTATCACAATTTTGCAACTCTTCTTCATTGATATAAGTGTCATAAATTCTGTCGATATAATTTTCGCGTAAGAATTTATCATCAATGAATGGCGTGCCTTGATAATGCTTGAAACCAAGAGCTTCAAAGAAATCCATATCAACAATAGCAGCGCCAGTTGAAACAATCGCATCAACCATATTATATTTAATCATATCAGCATAAAGCTTCATACATCCGCCAGCAGAAGTTGAGCCAGCAATTGTAAGAATGATTGAGCAAGATTCATCTTTTAACATATTGTTAAAAATCTGCGTTGCCCTTGCCAAATCACGCGAAGTGAATGACATATTATCCATCGAATCAATAATAGGACGCGCATCAAACGAAGTAACATCAATATGCTTCACTTCTCTTTTTAGAAGTTCTTGCTTAGTAACCATTTTATTTTTCTGTATTATTTATTTTATTATTTAGCCAAATAACCGCTTGTGCAACTATTACATTCTTACCATTAAAAGTTGCGGCTGGTGAGCCATGTAATTCATATCCTATTTTTAACGCCTCACTAACTTTTTCACAAAACTTACGATCATCGACACCAGTTAGGAGGCGATAAACTGGAAAACCATCAGGAGGATTATTAACATTCTATGACTACTTTATGATGATTTTTTTCTGCTTTTCTTTAGATTTTTTATACATCGAAACTAGAGGCTCATCACAAACCTCAATTTGTAGATTTTGATTAAATCCGTTAAAATCAGTTCTAACGCTTCTTGAATAAGCACCAAGTTGACCAACTTCAATATAATCACCTTCAGCAATATTTTCTGGTAAATAAAATGGACCCTTCATTGAATCAAGAGAATCGCAGGTTGGACCATAAAATCCAAAGGGCTCAGTTTTTGTTGAAAGAGTTTCTTTGTCTTTAATTCTAATGGCTTTTGTTGGATAGATAAACCCTGGAAAACCAGCATCAAATAATCCGCCATAAGTACCATCATTTAGGTAAAGCATATTTTGTTTTCTTGCTTCAACGCGCACTACCAGAGAGCCAGCTTCAGCAACTAAAGCACGCCCTGGTTCACACCATAGACGACAATTTTTATCTAAGCCCATTTGATTAATCGCATCAAAAATCTCGTCAAAATAAGCGCGCATGTTTGGTGGCGTCATTCCCGGATAAGAAGAAGGAAAGCCTCCCCCAATATCAAGAACATCAAGCTTAACTTTTGATTGTTCAATAACTTCTTTGGTAACAGATAAAGCGTTACGATATTCCGTTGGCTCCATACATTGTGAACCAACATGAAAACAGATTCCCAATCTTTTTGCTACAGATCTAGTTTTTCTTAACAAAGAAACAGATTCACTTGGCAAAATACCAAATTTTCCAGATAGATCGATGGCAGCGTGAGAGTTAGAAATGGCAAGACGAATGTGTAAACCAAGATCTTTAGCGTTATTTGTAACTTCAGTAATTTTTTCCAATTCATCAAAAGAATCTAAAGAGAAATCACGAATTCCAAAATTAAAATAAGCTTCATGAATTGCTTCACGAGCCTTAACTGGATGCATGAAATACATTTTAGCAGATTCGCCGAATAATTCCCTGATTAACTTAACTTCAGACAAAGAAGCCACATCAAAATGCCTTAAACCAGCATCATATAAATGCTTAAGAATTGTAATATCAGGATTACTTTTTACAGAATATAGAACATCACTAGCAAATTTGTTGCTTTGGAAATTTGTTAAGAACCAAGTCGCAGCAAGCTTAATTGAATGCGGTCTAATACAATAAGCAGGAATCATCGGTTTAATATTTAAAACCTCTTGCTCGATTGTATTGTGTTTTTTGCTTTTTTTATCTGAAGAAGATTTTGCAGAAGCTTGAGATTTTTGCGCATCTTTTTTACCAAAGTTTAGGTAGTGAACTTTTGAAGCTCCTGCCCCGTCATATTCTTGTTTTGATTCCATTTCTTGTATCGCTCCCGAAATTAAGTAGATAAAATGATAAAAAACTTACTTAATTTGACCCAAGGTTGGCGCGCTTTTGCAGCGTGTTTTTCTTAGACAAATTTTTAAAAAAGAGGGCGCAAAGTAATTTCAATTTTTTATTTGTAAATAAAAAAAACATAATTTTTTTGGGATTTTTTCTAACCCCTTAGAACCATTGGCATTCTTGGCGCCACAAGGGAGATTTTCTTTCCAAAAAAAATTAAAAAATCCGATATGAAAATTACAGAATTTTTTTAGAATTTAAATATTCTTTAGCAAGATATTTTTGAGGAAGATAAAAATTATCCATTGAAGAATAATAAATGGTCATCCTGATCCTAGCAAAGGATCTCTTAGCTTAGTATTCTATTATACCATTTTAACCTGAAAACACCCATTTTCTTCAAAAAAATTATGAGCAGAAATTGCGACGAAAAGCATAAGCTGTATCAAGTGATACAGCTTATGCTTGCCGAGCAATTTATGCCAGAATTTTGCAGAAGAAAATGGGTGTTTTCAGGTTAAAATGGTATTATAGCCATGTTGATGAGTTTAGACAAGGTGAGATTGTTTAAGGGCTTAAAAATGCAGAAAGCAGAAAGTGGAATTGATGCCAACCAACTTTTGAAAGAAATGATGTGGGAAATTAAAGACCTAAAATCAAGCGGATAATTCTAAATCTCCAGTTTTGGCAACGCATGCACAATCTTCGTGGTTTCAAGGCTAACGGTGATTACTCGCAAAAGTAGATCAAGTGGGTAGCGGGCGTTGTTCATGGTTTCAATTGCCCAAAGGTTGGCATCATTTACGATGCCGCTTTCTTTGTGAGTTGAAACGCCTTGACGCTCCATTACCCACTCAATTGCTGGTTTGCCGTTGATCACATATTCATAGGCTTCGAGCGGAATATTTTCGACAGTGATTTTGGAATTATAGATCACTTTGGTTTTGTCGGGATCGAAGCCAACTTTGGCAAACTTCATTTTTTCGACTCTGAAATCTGCGTCTTTCAGCATTTCAATTGCCAAATTTCCACCAGCAAAATTTGCCGCAAAAGGCGAGACATTTTCGTAATTGATGTGAAGTTCCGCAAGCTTGCGACCAGCTTTGCTAAAATACCAAAAGTCGGCGGCTTTTTTGACTCTTGGAATGCGCGGCAATTCTTTGGTGAGGTTGTCAGCAAATCTTTGTTTGTAATCTTCCGAGTGCAAAAGCCCGTAAATGTAATAAAAAACATCTTCCTTCGAAATTTTTTCACCCGCGTAGTTTTTTAAAAAATGCGCCAAACCCGCGTCGGTGATTCCGTCTTTCACCACAAAATTTCCTTCAGTTTTTTCGTCGAATAAACTGGCTGGTTTTGGAGCGTCTGCAAACAGATTATCTTGCGGGTTTGAATCTTGAGCTGCGTGAGTCTCATTGGTTTTTGGCGAGAAGAGTTTTAGTGGGAAACATTGGCCATTATCTAAATGTTGCAGATCTGGCAAATGATTCGCCATCAATACAGAAAAGCCAGATCTCGCACCATTTCCAGCAAGATGAATCACTCGATTTTTAACCGAAGCATCAGGGAAAATCTGCGGCATTTGATAGCGGCGCTGATTAAAATTTTTATCGTAATAAAGCCATTCTTTGGTAAATGGTCTGTAAAATGCCTCAATTGGATGATCCTTGTGATACTTAAGGATCACTCCTTTTGCTAAATCATTTTTTAAACTGTCTGTCCAGCTAATTTTTGTTGAGTCGCTAGCAACAAAATCATCAATTTTAGGGAAATTTTCTTTTGCCAAACCATCGCACGCCGCTTTATAGCGCAATACTTCGCTGCTATAAAAATCAATTGTGCTACTCATATTTTTGGCGAGCTGATTTTTAGAAAAATTATAACACCAAGCATCGCGATTGGTGGCAACGCCTAAAGAGTAATTCTCAAAAATCACCGCCTCATTTTTGTTTTTTTTGTCACCCAAAGAAATGTGATTGGCAAAACTTTCATCGCGCTGATTTAGCCAATCGCCGTGAAAATCTGGCAAAATTTCTTGCCATAAATTATCGGCTAAAATTCCTTCAATACTTTTTAGCTGGCTGATTTTTTCGAGTTTTTCTTCGGTTTTTAAATCATTGCCAATGTCGTAATAATAAATTTTACCTTGTTTTGTAGATTTGGGATTTTTGATAAAAAGCGTGATTGCGGTTCCAGTCATTGAGCCACTGCCAAAAACATTTTGCCCTTCTTTTGCCTTGCCTTTGCTTAACATGTTTTTGCGAATATCGCCACGAAGATTAAAGGCGTAAATGCTTGAAAATTCTTGAGCCAAAGATTTACGCAAACCATCCATCGCGGATTTTTCAAGAAAACCGCTTCCCGAAACAAACCCAATCACGCCCGCATCTTTTATGCGATCACTCGCCCAGCGAATGGCGCGAATGTAAGAATCATAAAGATTTTTTTGCAGAGTTGCCTTTGAGTTTTTGGCGTAAGTTTCGCGAATGCTTTCATCCAATTTTTTATATTCGATGTTGGCGTTGTTGTCATTTTCGCTTTTTTGCCCCGATGAATAAGGTGGGTTGCCAATAATCACGCGAATATCCAACTTCTTCTGCCGCTTACGGCGCGCGCTGTTATCGACTAAAATTTCACTGATTAAATCTTCTTTTTCGTAAAGCTGAAAAGTGTCGGTTAGGCAAATGCCGTTAAATGGTTTGTAGTCTCCTCCCATAATTGAATGATAAACCGATTCAATATTGATGGCGGCGATATAATAAGCCAAAAGCACAATTTCGTTGGCGTGAATTTCGTGAGTGTATTTGTGGGCGAGTTGTTCTTTTGAAATTAAGCCGCTTTGCATTAGACGGGTGATGAAAGTTCCTGTTCCCGTGAAAGGGTCGATGATGTGAACATTTTCGCTGCCCAAGGTTTGCCCAAATTCATTTTTTAGCGCATCGTTTACTGAATGAATGATAAAATCAACCACCTCAATTGGTGTGTAAACAATGCCCAAACGCTCGGTCATTTTAGGAAAGGCGTTTTTGAAAAATTTATCGTAAAGCTCGATGATGATTTTTTGTTTGGCTGCCACGTCGTTAATGCCTGCGGCTCTTTGTTTTACGCTGTCGTAGAATTTTTGCAAAGTGTCGGCTTCTTTTTGCAAATGATGCTGGCTTAAAACTTCAATCACGCCTTGCATGGCTTTGGAAACTGGGTTGTTTTTGGCGAAAGAATAGCCTTCAAAAAGCGCGTCAAAAACTGGTTTGGTGATTAAATGTTGGGCGAGCATTTCAATTGCTTCACCTTCGGTGATTTGGTTGTTTAGATCGTCACGCAGCTCACTTAAAAATTCTTCGAAAGCTTTGATTTCTGATGAGTTTTCTGGGTTTTTCAAAATTGAGTTAATGCGCTCGATATGTTTTTTGGCAATTGTTGAAATGTCGTTTGCCCAATCTTCCCAATGGCTGCGATTGCCGCATTTTTTAACAACTTGGGCGTAAATGGCGCGCTCGATTTCGCTTACTTCAAATTTTATTTCTGTCTGTTGGTTGCCTGAATTGCCGTTGTTTTTTGCTGCTTCGCCAATGCCAAAACTGTTTTGCGCTTGTTGATTTTCGCTTGGTTTTTGGGCTTGGTTTTTTGCGCCGATTTTGTTGGTGATGCAGATTACTTCCATTTTGCTTAGGTCGCGAACGCCAAGATCAAGTTTATTTGTAAGGGCGTCGAAGCGGTCGTCGTGTGAGCGCAAGGCTTGCAACACTTGCCACACAACTTTGTAGTTTTGGTTTTTGTCGAGGCTCTCATGCGCTTCCATTCCTGAAGGAATCACCACGGGCAAAATTACGTAGCCGCGTTTTTTGCCTTCGGCGTTGCGCATTACGCGCCCAACCGATTGCACAACATCAACTTGGGAATTTCTTGGTGTTAAAAACAAAACCGCGTCCAAAGCGGGTACATCAACACCTTCAGAAAGGCAGCGCACATTGCTTAAAATGCGGCAGGTGTTTTGTGGGGATTCTTCTTTTAACCAATTTAGTTTTTCTTCTTTTTGGCTGGCATTCATTGATCCGTCAACATGTGCGGCTTCGCAAACTAGTTTGGTTGCGAGTTGGTCGCTTGCAGCTTCTTGTTTTTTGTATTCTTCAACAACAGCCGAAAACATGCTGGAGATTTTTTTGGAGCTGACTTTGTTGGTTTTGGAAGTGGCGCTTTGTGGTTCGATCACTTGGCAAAATGCAACGGCGCGGTGCATTGGGTTTTGATCGTCGGTTAAATCTTCTTGAGTGTCTTGTTTTGAAAGCGCTTTCCAGCAGCCGATAATTCTGGCGGCATCGTCAACTTTAAGCGCGTTGTTTTCGTCTTTTAATAAATGTTGAAGGCGGTCGCTGACATGTTGAGAATCAACGGCCAAGACGATTACTTTGTAATCAACCAGCAAGCCTTGTTTTACGGCTTCAGAAAAATTGATGGTGAAAAGTATCTCGCCGTAAAGCGCTTCGTCATCCATTGAACAAATGGCGATTTTATCTTTTTCGGCAACGGCTTTGGCTTCATTGCCGTAGATGCGCGGCGTTGCTGTCATGTAAAGCCGCTTTTTGGCTTTGATGAAATTGGCATCGTGAACTTGCACAAAATTTGATTCGTCTTTGTCATCAAAAGTTTGTCCCGTGGTGCGGTGCGCTTCGTCGCAAATTATAAGATCAAAATCTTCAAGCCCGTGATTTTTTTGAGCTTTAGAAATTACTTCAATTGAGTGATAGGTTGAAAATACAACGCTCATGTGGTGCGAGTCGTGGCGTTTTTGCATTTCAAAAGCTAGGCGCGCAGAGTTTGTGGTTGCGGGGTAGCGCAGTTCGTGAGTGAAAGTTTGAACGATGTCGTCTTCGTTTTTGCGTTTTTTGCCAACGTCTGAATCAGAACAGACGGCGAAGCTGTTTAACGGTGTTGCACTTTCTTGCGTCCATTCGGTTAGGGTTTGAGAAAGTAGAGAAAGCGAAGGGACTAAAAACAAAACTCGCTTGTTTTTGCCCGCTAGTTTTTCAGCAATTTTTAAAGAGGTGAAAGTTTTTCCAGTGCCGCAAGCCATGATTAACTTGCCGCGAGCCGCTTTTGCTAAACCTTCTTCAACTGATTTTAGGGCGGCTTTTTGATGGTCGCGAAGCTCTTTCTTTTTCTTTAAAATTGGCTGCTGGTTTGGTTGGTATTTTGACCAATCAATTTGGCTATTTTCTAAATCGTTTAAATCGATTTTGGTGACGGGTGGTTGCTGGTTTTGTAGAGCATCTTCAGCATGCTCGGACCAATTGTTGGTAGTGGCAACAATGATTCTTTGGCTGAATTGTTTTTTGCCTGAGGCTGTAAAAAAGCTGTCGATGTCAGATTTTTGAATGCAGTAGGTTTCTTCGTAAAATTTGCATTGAATGGCGTGGAATTCGTTGGTTCCGTGAGTTGTGGCAACCAAGTCAATTCCTGTGTCGCGCCGATCTATTTTTTGTCCAGCTAAATTTTGCTCATCTGCCCAATTTGAATATGATAAAACTTGGCTGTAAAGGTTTTGGTAAAATGGCTCGTTCTTGAAATATTGAATTGCAAGATCTTCAAAGTAAGTGCCTTGTTCGCGATTGGTTTGGGCATTTTGACGAAGGGTTTTTAGTAGATTTTGTAAGACGGTCATTTGATAATTTTTAATAGTTTAATCTGCTTAAAGCTTCAATACTTCACTTTAGGATGTCAAGCATATCAACCCCACAAACCCCAAAAATAAATTTATCGATTAGTTTTTTCATTTCTTCAAAGTTCCAACTTTGTAAATTTTCAAAATGAAAGACGCGATTTCTGAATTTTCTGATTGCTTACATTTCTTTTTGAATTTGCTTTAAGTCTCTTTGATGGGGCTTTAAGAATGAAAAAACTCGTGTTAGCATTTTGTTTTTCTGCCAAACGGGATCATGGTAGGATTTATGAAAAGATTTGTCCAGAAGCCAAAATTAAGGCTTGAAATTATGTTGTTTGAGTTGAGTGTTTTATCCATCTTGCTTAAACACTCTGCTAGAACCTTACCAACCTTTTCTTGTTCTTTAAACTTAGATTTAATGAGCATCTTACATCAAGAAGCCAGTCTCCGAAATCGGCACTAAATTCGGTGGCAATTTTATTTCTTAAAAAGATTTCTAAAAAATGCAGGTAGGCAAAAACTTCTTTGGCTAGCGCAAGCTCTGATTTGTAAGCTTCGAACTAGTTGTTGGCAAATTTAATTTTATATGGAGAAAGAAGCTCTTCTAGTTTGTTTAAAAAATTATCACTCATTACATGTTATCGATTTTTGTTAGCGTCTTATACCATTTTAACCTGAAAACACCCATTTTCTTCAAAAAAATTATGAGCAGAAATTGCGACGAAAAGCATAAGCTGTATCAAGTGATACAGCTTATGCTTGCCGAGCAATTTATGCCAGAATTT
>Ga0214919_10004698_pt1 | contig 19803 bp, 17 predicted proteins | sample LL1503_MetaG_FD_177994 | JGI IMG/M metagenome (GOLD analysis project Ga0214919, IMG submission 177994) | Freshwater microbial communities from Lake Lanier, Atlanta, Georgia, United States - LL-1503 | ecosystem: Environmental > Aquatic > Freshwater > Lake | place: USA: Georgia | collected...
AAGCCTTACTAGTCAAGATGACTACTCGCGGCACATCACTCAAAGCCTGCATCATGTTGTCGAGAGTTTCTTGGCTCATTGGACCATTGGTGCCGAGGTGTACCACCGCAGCGTCCATCGTGACGCCCAACTCTTTGAGTTGTACGAAAATATCAGCGCCCATTTTTCCTTGGCGATCTTGAACCGCATCGACAACGATTCCTAAATCGGCCAATGCTGGCGCCGCACCTTTCATGACCGAATCACCGAGCGCGAACACGTCGTAATGCGGTGGCACATATGTTGTGGTAGTCGTCAGTGCAGCAGTTGTCGTTGGAGCATCACTTGCTGTTGGCACTGCTGTTTCCTCAGGTACCGATGACGGCGTCGTAGACGAAGTCAGATTGCCGAGCACGTCAGTGACCGAACCTTCGCCGGCATCGAGCGCCGCTTGTACATCATTTGCTTTGTAATCAGCAGTCGCCAAGCTAAAGACTGCAAAAACCGGCAACGCAATCGAACATGAAATGATCAGACCAAACGACCCGCGACGACGCAATTCGCCCGGCCCGCTTCGCAAGAGAGATTGAATTGATTCCTTAAGTCGGCGCTCGCGGATTGGTAATTCGACATAGCGATACGAGAACTCGGTAATTGCGGCAGTGACTAAGAGTGCGGCAATAAATTCGTGCGGCTTCAGTGCGATACCAGTTTCGTGTCGTAATGCTTGAAACACCGGCCAGTGATACAAATACAAACCATATGAACGCTCACCAATAGTGCGCAAGACAACATTGCCGAGCAGTCGACCCGTAAACGCTTTTTGGTGAGCCACTGCCGAAATCACCATCAAAGTAGCGATACCTGTTAAGAACAAACCACCACGGAACAACCACGGGTCGGCGTGCAAACCATCTTCACCAACGAGGTGGACGATATGAACTTTATAGATCAAAAAGCCCAATAAACAAAGGCCAATCAGAGCGATTGGGTCCATCATCGGACCTTTGCGTTTCATTGGGCCACGCAATAATGCGTACGGCCGCCACACAATTGCCAAAGCTGCGCCCAACAAAAGTCCGGTCGCCCGAGTGGGAGTTGACAAATACAACAGGTCGATCTTGCTGATGCATCGCTCGCCAATTGACCAGTAAGCCTTTGGCGTTGACACACAACTTTCACCAATACGACCAGTCGGCATCACAAGAGCGACGAAACCAGCAATGCCTGCTGCCACCCCGAAAAACCACATCGCAACGCGCGGCAATCGATCGCGACCAAGTCGCAAAATCACCAACATGACAACTGGCCACAACAAATAGAACTGCTCTTCAACTGCGAGCGACCACAAATGACGCAACGGTGCAAAGTCGTTGGCGGCTGTGTAACCGGCACCCACCCACACCTGGAACCAGTTCGAACCGTAAAGCGCGCCAGCTACAACATCGCCTCGTAACGCGCCGAGAGAATCGCGTTCACGAATCGAGGTCCACATAATGAGCAGAACCAACATGGTGAACAACGCTGGCAATAGTCGTCGCGCCCGACGCGCCCAGAACTCGCGCAAACTGATCGCGCCCGTACGTTCTTCTTCAGCGACTAAGAGCAACGTAATGAGATAGCCACTAATGACAAAGAAAACCTCAACACCCAAGTAGCCGCCAGGCAACCATGTTGAGTTGGCGTGATAAATAATGACAGCGAGAACAGCCAAGGCTCGCAAACCGTCGAGGCCGGGAAGGTACGGCACTCGACTGATCTGTTGTGATCGAGAGGTCTCTGTGGTCGGGGCCATTAATCCCCAAGTCTGCCGTGAATCAGAGTTGCATTGACTTCACTTCGCAGAACTCTTCCAAACCGAATTTTCCGGCTTCACGTCCGAGTCCGCTCTGCTTGTACCCACCAAAGGGGGCTGCAGGGTTAAACGAGCCACCGTTGACCTCAACTTGACCGGCCTTGAGGCGACGAGCCACCTGCTTGGCGCGCTCAGGCGTGGCGCTCCAAACCCCAGCGGCGAGGCCGTACACGGTGTCATTGGCGATGCGAATGGCCTCTTCTTCGGTGTCATAGGGGATGATCGACAGAACTGGTCCGAAAATCTCTTCACGGGCGATCGTCATCTCGGGCGAGACATTCGAGAAAATTGTCGGCTGCACAAAGAAACCAGTGCCCAGACCTTCGGGACTGGCGGTTCCGCCAGTCACCAAAGTTGCGCCTTCGTCGATTCCGGTCTGGATGAATCCACGGACACGATCGCGTTGAACTGCCGATACCAAAGGTCCAAGACGCGATGCCGGATCGAAGGGATCGCCGACAGTGAACTTCGAAGCAGCAGCAGCTGCAATCTGCTCAGCCTGCGCCAAGCGAGAGCGCGGAACCAACATACGAGTCAATGCGGTACAGGTTTGGCCTGAGTTCAGGAAGCATTTGCCAACACCAGCGGCAACAGCTTTGGTGAAACCCTCGTCGTCGAGGTCGTCCAAAATCACATTCGGGCTCTTGCCGCCAAGTTCGAGGGAAACTTTCTTCACGTTCTGCGAAGCAACTTCGGCGACGCGCTTTCCGGCACGAGTTGAACCGGTGAAGCTCACCATGTCCACATCGGGATGAGCAGCAATTGCTTCACCAACAACCGGGCCAACACCAGTGACCAAGTTGAACACGCCTGCCGGCAAGCCAGCAGCGTGAACAATTTCGGCCAAGATAAACGCATTGATTGGCGCAACTTCTGATGGCTTCACAACGACGGTGTTGCCCGCAGCAAGTGCCGGCGCAACCTTGAGCGCGATCTGGTGCAACGGATAGTTCCAGGGCGAAATACAGCCAACAACACCAAATGGTTCGCGCACGACGATTGAGTTGCCGATTTCTTCTTCAAACTTGTAAGTACCCAAGAGACCAGCGGTGATTGCAAAGTTGCCCTTGGGCAAACCGACTTGAATCATGGTCGCCATACCAACGGGCATTCCGACTTCGCGAGCGACTGCTTCAGCAATCTCTTGTGTGCGGGCTTCGAGTCCGGCGTGAATCTTCATCAAGTACTCGGCGCGCTTTTCGCTTGGTAACGCGCTCCAACCCTCAAAAGCAGCCTTTGCCGCGGCAACAGCCTTGTCAACGTCGCCTGTTGTTCCGTCGGGGATTGTGGCAATGATTTCTTCCGTCGCCGAGTTGGTGACTTCAAGAACGCCCTTGCCTTCGGAAGGAACCCAGGCACCGTTGATATAAATCTTGTCGTAAGTGATCATGCTGACACGCTAGGCGCAAGCGAGGCGCTGTGTCTCAGCGAGTTGGCGACAAACCGAGATTTGCGTAAATTTCGCTCGTCGCGGTGCTGCGGTTCATGGTGTAAAAGTGCAGACCCGGCGCGCCAGCTTCGAGAAGTCCTTGACACAACTCGGTGGCGGCATCAACGCCAATGCGGCGAATTTCTTCGGCATCATCGGTGCGATCAAGTCGTCCGGCCAGCCACGCTGGAAACGCTGCACCAGACAGTTCAGCCATGCGACGAATTTGATTCTTATTGGTGACGGGCATGATGCCCGGCAGAATCGGTTTGGTCACGCCTAGATCGGCCATTTCATTGACCATCTGCACGTAGACATCAAGATCAAAGAAAAACTGTGTGATTGCAAAATCGGCTCGTGACAATTTTGCTGCGAGAAACTTGCGATCAGTCGCGCGATCTGGCGAACGTGGATGAAGTTCGGGATGGGCCGCAACTCCAACTGAAAAACGTCCATCGGCCGCCACATCTTCAAGGAGATCACTGGCGAAGGTGTAATCGCTTGGCGCGGGTTCACCTTCAGTGGGCACGTCTCCCCCAAGAGCCAAGATATTTTCCACACCGTCAGCGGCGTAGTCGTTCAGAATTTCACGAATCTCAGCGCGCACATGACCTTGGCAGGTCAAGTGGGCCATCGGCGTCAAAGTAGTTTCTTTGCGCATCCACGACACCACGGCATGAGTGCGTTGACGCGTACTTCCACCCGCACCGTATGTCACGCTGACAAAACTGGGAGCAAGTGGTTCGAGTTCGCCGATTGCCCGACCGAGCGACAGCTGCGCGCCGTCAGTCTTGGGAGGGAAAAACTCAAAAGAATAAGTCCGGCCCGCGGCGAGAAGGTCTGCAATTCGAGCCATGTCGCAAGTTTAGAGGCGAAAGGCGCTCAGTGCTTGAAGTGGCGCTCAGAAGTAAAGATCATGGCGATGCCGTGTTCGTTGGCGGCCGCAATCACTTCTTCATCGCGCACACTTCCACCAGGCTGAATAACAGCCTTAATTCCGGCAGCGGCAGTGGCATCAAGGCCATCACGGAATGGGAAAAACGCATCGCTCGCGCAGACTCCACCAATGGCACGGCCAGCAGAACGTTCGGCCGCAATTCGTGCTGAATCCAGGCGATTTTGTTGACCCGCACCGATGCCGAATGCTTGTTGATCTTTGGCGAAAACAATCGCATTCGAGCTAACGATCGAACACACTTGCCAAGCAAATGAGAGATCAGCCCATTGTTCGGCTGTTGGTTGAGTTTCAGTCACAACTTTCCATGTACTGCGATCAAGATTGACGGTGTCAGCGTTTTGCACCAAGAATCCGCCATCGATTGAACGAATATCAAGTTTGCGAGCCGACGGTGCCGCGGCCGAAATCACGCGCAGATTCTTCTTTGCGAGCAACACCTCAAGTGCATCGGCATCCAACGACGGAGCAACGACGACTTCGGTGAAAACTGGTGCGAGGGCTTCGGCCATGGCGCGGGTGACGTTGCGATTAGCGGCAACGATTCCACCGAATGCACTCACTGGATCACACGCATTTGCCAAGGAGTACGCCTCTGCTATTGAACCTTGCGCCGACACTGCGACTCCGCACGGATTGGCATGCTTCACAATCACACACGCCGCATCAGTGAACTGATTCACTAATCGCCACGCCGCTTCAGTGTCATACAAGTTGAGGTAGCTGAGTTCTTTACCTCCGTGTTGAACCGCAGTATCCCACCAACTGCTTTCACCATCAAAGCGATAACGCGCACCCGACTGATGTGGGTTCTCGCCGTAACGCAATTCTTGAACTCGCGTACTGCCAATCAATAAATGCTCAGGTAATGATTCAGAGACCAGATCTTGAGTCATCATCCATTCAGCAATCGCAATGTCGTAGTGAGCAATCTCTGCAAACGCAATCGCCGCCAGATCGCGGCGGGTTGTTGCCGAAATGGAACCACTTCCTTGCACTTCTGCAATGACTCGCGAATAATCGCTTGGTCGAACAACAACCGCAACATGTGCATGATTCTTGGCGGCACCGCGCACGAGAGTTGGTCCACCGATATCGATGAGTTCAATACTCGGGTTGCTATCAAACGGATACAGGTTCACGACAACAAGACTGATCGGTGAGATGTTGTGAGCCTCAAGATCGGCAACATGTGAGTCATCATCGAGGTCGGCCAATATTCCGGCGTGCACAGTCGGGTGAAGAGTGACGACTCGATGCCCCAACATGGCTGGGTAACCCGTGAGATCAGCGACATCGGTGACAGCGAGACCCGCGTCTTGTAGGACCTTTGCTGTTCCGCCGCTTGAAATGAGATCCCAGCCAGCCGCCGCTAAAGCCTCGGCTAATTCAACGATTCCGGTCTTATCAAACACACTGAGTAAGGCGGCAGGCATGACATGACCTTAGGCGTCGAGAATAGATCTGAACAAGGTCACGTCTTTTGTTGACAAACGAGACGCTTATTTAAAGTTAAATTGTCCCAAATCAGCTGATTGATTTGATGATTTCTGCCATTAAGTCGCCAGCTTCGGTTGGGTTGAGACCCACCTTCACACCGGCAGCACGCAATGCATCCATCTTGCCCTGAGCAGTTCCCTTGCCGCCCGAGACGATGGCGCCAGCATGGCCCATCTTCTTGCCAGCCGGAGCAGTCACACCTGCGATATATGCGCTCATGGGCTTGGTCACGTTGGCCTTAATGAATTCAGCGGCTTCTTCTTCGGCCGATCCACCAATTTCACCAATCATGATGATGGCGTCGGTCTCGGGATCGTTCTGGAATTCACGCAAGCAATCGATGAAGTTGGTGCCAGGTACGGGGTCGCCACCGATACCAACACAAGTGCTCACACCAATGCCGCGCTGCTTGAGTTCGTACAAAGCCTGATACGTGAGAGTTCCGGAACGGCTCACAATGCCGACATTCTTCTTGCCAGCCTTGGGTAGCTCAGCAATTTCACCCGCGGTGATTCCGATGTTGCACTTGCCTGGGCTGATGATGCCTGGGCAGTTCGGACCGAGCAAACGGGTCTTCGGGTAATCGCGCAAAAGCGTGTTGAACACCTTGGCTTCGTCTTGAGCAGGTATGCCTTCGGTAATGCACACGATGAATGCAATACCAGCAGCTGCGGCTTCCAAAATTGCAGCTGATGCTGCCTTCGGTGGCACTGCAATGAATGATGCATCAGCACCAGTTGCAGCAACTGCTTCAGCGACCGAGTTGAAAACCGGAATACCTTCAACATCGGTTCCGCCCTTGCCTGGTGTGACTCCACCGACAACTTGCGTTCCGTAGGCCTTGTTACGCAAACCGTGGTACTTGCCTTGGCCTCCGGTGAGACCTTGCACGATGACCTTGGTTGATTGATTCACGAAAATTGCCATGGGTTCACTTCCCCTTCGAGATAGCGACAGCGGCGCGAGCAGCTTCGAGCATTGTGGGCTTTGAGATCAATGTGGACTCGGGGATTCCGGCATCGGCCAAAATCTTGCGTCCTTCTTCAGCATTAGTACCGTCGAGACGAATCACGATCGGGGCCTTTAAGGTCACGCGCGACAATGCTTCAACAATTCCCTTGGCAACTTCTTCACCGCGAGTAATACCACCGAAGATGTTGATGAAGATCGAAGTCACTTTGTCGTCAAAGTTGATGACTTCGAGAGCAGCAGCCATCACGTCAGCGTTTGCACCGCCACCGATGTCCAAGAAGTTGGCAGCAGTTCCGCCGACTTGATTGACAACATCGAGCGTGCTCATTGCCAGGCCAGCACCGTTAGCGATGATGCCAACAGTTCCGTCAAGACCGATGTATTGCAAGCCGTGTGTACGTGCGAGTTGTTCACGTGCGTCAAGTTCTTCAGTGGCGCGATACTCAGCCCACTCGGGATGGCGGAAGCCGGCATTGTCATCAAGGCTCACCTTGGCGTCAAGTGCGTGAACCTCGCCAGTGGGCTTAAGAATCAATGGGTTGATTTCTGCAAGGTCGCAGTCGCCCTCGGTGAAGCAGCGATACAACTGCACCAAAATCTTGGCGACTCCATCAAGAGCCTTTGCCGGAATCTTGGCTTCGACTGCGGCTTTGTGTGCTGCAGCGGCAGATAATCCGTCAACAGGGTCAATATGCAATTTGATAATTGCATCGGGATCTTTTTCGGCGACTTCTTCAATTTCAACGCCACCTTGCGCGGACAACATCAAGAGATGCTTCTTCGCAGCACGGTCGAGCGTGAATGACGCGTAGTACTCCTCGTCAATATCGCTCGCGTTTTCAACCCACACGCGCTTGACGACATGGCCCTTAATGTCCATGCCCAAAATGTTGTTGGCATGGAAGCGAGTTTCTTCGGCGTTGTTCGCCAACTTGATGCCGCCAGCTTTACCGCGTCCACCAACTTGTACTTGTGCTTTCACAACAACGGGGTAACCCGATGCGTCAGCAACTTTCACTGCTTCATCAACAGTGTCAGCAGCGCCTCCCGGGCTCACCGGGATGTCGAAACGGGCGAAGTACTGCTTGCCCTGATATTCGAACAGATCCATTGATTATGTCCTCTCTCTAACTTGCGTCTTCTCGGGTGTCCAGCGCTGTTTCGAGCCACTGAGCGATTGCTTTCAACGACGAACCAGGTCCGAAGATTTCGGAGACTCCTTGCTCACGCAACGTACGTGCGTCGGCGTCGGGAATGACTCCCCCACCAAAAATCAAAGTATCTTCCATCGAACGATTTTTCAGCTCTTCCATCACTCGGGGGAACAACGTCAAATGCGCACCAGACAACAACGACAGACCCACGGCATCGACATCTTCTTGCAGCGCTGTTTCAGCAATCTGCTCGGGGGTCTGGTGAAGACCCGTATAGATGACCTCGAACCCATGGTCGCGGAGTGCTCTAGTGATGGTCTTTGCGCCTCTGTCATGCCCATCAAGTCCGGGCTTGGCAACGACGACTCGGTATGGCCGCTTCACAAGTGAGAAACCCTACGCCATCAGGGCGTCATCCACACATTCGCACGCGACTGAGCGGGTCAATGTCACAGATCCGAGCAAGTACTGACTGATCCTCGTGACCGAATTGGAAAAATTCTGAGAAATTTTCCGAAGGACTTTAAAACTCGGGCTCACGCTGGGCAGACTCACCACGTGGCGCTCCCCGAATTTCGCTCTCCCATCAGCCGTGCGATTGCTCCCGTGCTGGCCGGACTCGGGTTCTTCGCAATCCTCGGGCTCATCATGTGGGGAATCGCCGCCTTGATGGCCGGCGAACAAGCGCAGACCACAACTTTCATACCCGATCGCCTGCCTATCGGAAACGTTGATCAATGGGCCAAGTCAATTGACACCAACGGTCCAGTGTTATTCCCCGGCCTCGGAACCACATCCGGGGAGCGCACGATTGTCCTTGACCACAACGGCACCGACTCTGAGCGCGGTTGGGTTGTGTACTACGCGTTTCCTGCTGATCGCGATGTCACTTGCGCAATAGAACAAATCGTTGGCACCGATACATTTACCGATTGTGAGGGTCGCACGATCGGTATCGATGAACTCGCGCCGCCAGCAAATGGCGAGTATCCGATCATTGAAGATCGCGTGGCGCTCTACATCGACCTTGGCGAACGCGCCAACGATGTCACCACAACTGAGGAAACCACTCTCCCCTGAGCGATTCGCCAGCCACACGCTGATCTTCTTCGGCACTCATCACGGCACGCATATCTGGTGACGTCACCCAATTTCGTGGTGCGTACACCATGTCATCGCCAAGAACTCGCAAACTAAACACACGTCGACGATTCGTACCCGAAACACCTGGTGCTCCGTGCACCGTCAACATGTGAAATGCAATCGCATCACCCGGCTCTAGATCCCACGACACAATTCGATAATCATCACGATGATTTTCAAAGTCGGGCATTTCTGTGAGACTCCCCTCGGGGAACCACTTCGCTTGATCATCAAGAAATGAACGCGGCATCAACCACGGACCTCGATGAGTTCCGGCAATCAGTTCAAGGCAATCTTTCTGAGCCACTGGATCGACAGGTATCCAAAAACTCAGATTTTGTTGACCTTCTAAGTCGTAATACGGCTGATCTTGATGCCAAGGTGTGCGCTGACGTGTGCCAGGTTCTTTCACCAAAACATGATCGTGATACATGCGGATTGTTGATGATCCTGTTAATTCGGCGGCGATCTTTGACAACTTTGTTTTCATGACAAACTCGGAAAACTCCAGATGATCACGCCAAGTATTGAAGTCTTCAATAAAAAATCCCGGATCGTCGGGAGTGCTCGCAACTTTGGCTCGCGAGCTCGGGTTGCGCACAACAGCGTCGATACCAGTTGTCAATAAAGAAAGTTCGTGCGGCGAGACGACACCGCGCAGCACAATGGCCCCATCTCGGGCGAAGTCGTCTTTCAAACTCATAGCAACAGTCTGCCCTATCGATCTCTGATACAAGTGAGACATGCCATATACGCCGATTTTGGGAACTCTCGGGTACATCGTAAAACGTGAGACTCGTGAAGTGTTGTTAGTCCATCGCAATAAGCGTTCAAATGATGAACATCTGGGCAAGTGGAATGGACTCGGCGGCAAACTTGAAACCAATGAAGATTTGGCGTCGGGGATGCGCCGCGAAATTCGCGAAGAGGCTGGTATTGACGTCACGTCAATGCGATTGCGCGGAACCGTCTCTTGGCCAGGCTTTGGCCCAAACGGTGAAGATTGGTTATCACCGATGTTCATCATCGACGGGTGGACTGGCGAACCCTTAAAAACCAATGTTGAAGGCGATTTAGCTTGGATTCCGATCTCACGTGTCCTACAAGCCTGTAGCAACGATCAAGCCGAACGGGACGCTGCTCAACTTCCGATGTGGGAGGGCGACCGATATTTCTTGCCCCTCGTTTTTGACAATGATCCACGCACGTTCCATGGCGTGATGCCCTACAAAAATGGCAAGCCTGAAAGCTGGTCGTTCGAGCGTTGGTGAAAATCTTGCGAGAAAAGTTTTTGAGAATCGCACAAATGATGTGAGTGACGTCGTTTGGTTTGTATGACAATCACTCTTGCTTCCACAGCCACATCAACTTCGTCAACCCGTCGTCGCGAAAAGCGTCGTTCGTTCTGGCAGCGGTCTTTTGATCAAGCCCGCATGTCCGGTGAGTGGTTTCGAATTCCTAAGTTGTACACCCGTAAGTCGGCATCGCAGATTGCCAGCGATATTCGGCGATCTCATCTACGTCATACGAAAGACCAGCGTGTTCGGGGTTTTCGTGGTGCCGAAGTTTGGGAAGCCAAATGGGAACCAACGGTGCATGGGGCAACTGGCGATTGTGAAGTCTGGGTGCGCTACGGCGGCGAGAAATTGAAATGGAATCCAAATCAATACCTCAACTAAGGCGCTGCGTTTACATTTTGTCCCCGATGAACCGAATCCAGATTGAGTACTGACCTTCGGGTCCCTCGGGCGACGCATTCCAGCGGGTATCCCATCGATCACCGGGAAGTATTCCCTTCACTCGCAGCTCGGTGGCGTCGCGATGATGGGCCGCCCTCAAATCGCTCGCCACTTGAGCTGCCGTCTTTTCGGTGTATAGCCGATTCACTCGAACCCAGGTGTTGCGCCGGCGAGCATCTTGCAAAGTTTTCACCCAAAACGAACGACGAATCCACGCTTCTTCGGGTGGCAATTCTTCAGTTTGGGCCGATGATTCACGGTCGTCATCGGGATTTGAACCTATGACTCCATCGTTTGCCGAAAAATTAATCACTTGAGCATTTTGCCTGACAGGTGTCTCAGAGTTCGCCCAATCTGACCTAATAAAGCACACTATTTTATCATACTGTTAGTAAAAGTCCTCAGTATCTCGGGCTGATCGGAGTTTTTCTTGACCGTCGGCCGGCCACAGTTTTGTCTCCATTTGTGGAAAAACCAGCGAAGATTTCCCTAAAAATTCATTTCGTGGCTGCTCATTGAGTCTCAAAACTCTCAAACGCACATTTTTGACAAGGTGAATCGTTATGTCCCTGTCACCCATTCATCATTGACCAGAGGAGCCCGCCACCAATATGAACCCGGAAATAACCACCAACCACGGCCTGTATTCAAGTCCCATTCTTTTTACTCACAAGTTCATTTCGCCCGACATTTTGCAACGTGCCTTAGGCGCACTTCTCGGTTCGGCCGTCGGCGACGCACTCGGTGCACCGTTTGAATTTGGTCCCGCCTGCGAATATTCGGCGCAATTCCCCCACCCCGTTCTTGGCGGAGTTGGTGAAATGATTGGCGGCGGTTCTTTTGGGTGGGCGCCCGGTGAATTCACCGACGACACCCAAATGACTTTGGCCTTGGCCGAGTCCCTTCTTGCACAAGGCAGTCTCGATCTTGACGATCTGTGGACTCGCTTTGTTGCCTGGCGTGCCGGCGCTACCGATGTTGGCATCGCAACATCACGCGCTCTCTCAGCCAATGATCGTTTTGAAGCGGCGCGCAATGACGCCACCAATCCAGGTCGATCGGCCAGTAACGGTGCACTCATGCGAACGTGGGCGATCGCATTGGCTTACCTTGGCCACAGCACCGAAGAAGTCATGACAGCTGCCCGCACGCAAGCATCAATGACCCACTTTGACCCAGCCGCGGGATGGGGCGCAGCCATTGGAACCGAACTATGTCGTCGCGCCATTTTGGGGGGCGACGTCATCAATCAGATTGATGACGTTTTGTCCTATCTTCCGAATGATCAGCGCATCCGTTTCAGCGAAATTCTCAGTCCAGATTGGGCACCCGGGAACCACGATGAACCAAGCAACGGATCAGTGTGGACCTGTCTGGCCGAGGCAGTGTGGGCAGTCCGTAATCATTCCAACTATTCCGATGTCGTGACAGCCGCGATTGATTTAGGTGGCGATACCGACACCGTTGCATGTGTTGCCGGTGCATTGGCTGGAGCGACATACGGAATCCAAGGAATTCCCAGTCGTTGGTTGACGTACATCAACGGATCAATCAATACTCCAACTGGACGAAAGTCGTATGACTTTCTCGGACTACAAAACATTGCCCGAAAGTTGATTGGCTCGAAGGAAGCTGTTCTCACGACGCGCGAAGAACCTAAAGCACCAAAGAAGGTCGACGAAAACTTTGCGGTCTTTGCGACAGATCTCGGTGGTGCATTGCTGAGCGATCCTTCATTCGCAACAGTTTCGTTATGTCTGACCGGAGGCGAATTGGCTCATCATCCAATTCGCCGCGAGTTTTACATTCGTGACAACGAAGGTGACGCCAACTTAGATTTGTTGACCTTGGTGCGTGATGCGGTTGACAGCATCGATGCACTCCTCGCCGAGGGTCATCGGGTTCTTGTGCACTGTCACGGTGGTCGCAGCCGCACTGGGTTGATATTGAAAGCCTGGGCAATGCGTCAATACGACTTCGATGATCAAGAAGCTGACGAATGGGTAACCACTCGTTGGCCTTACTACGCCACGTGGAATGAAACGTTCTTAGATTTTCTCAAAGACGAATGGAACGTCAATCGGCGTCGTTGAGTTCAGCGTCTGGCTCTGAATTGCCGACCAGTTCAGGAGTTGTGAGGGCTTTATCAATGGCGCTCTGCCACGTACGTTGATCACGGAGATCGTTGACCAGCGCAAGGAGTTCAGTCTTCTTGCGCTGGCTACGCATTCCAGACTTTGAGATTGTGTTGAACGTTGCATCAACAGTTCGTTCGCTCGTGAGTCCTTCGCCGTCACTGATTGACATCGCCAAGTCGCGTAATGCACTCGCAACCGACTGCTCATCGATACTTGGGAGTGGCAGATTTTCGTAGTTTTCAATCACCTGGTGGAGCGCTGCTTCAACACCTTTCGACGTTGCACGAGATGCCCGCCGCTTGGGATTTACTTGTACTGGTTTCAACAACATGGATACGTCAACCCGCCGAGTTAACTCATGGGTCTTCAGAAGTGAACTCGTTGACTCAGGACCATCTTGTTTGTCACGAGCGAGTTCAATCAGATCAGTCACAAACTGGGCAACCACCGGTGGTATGCCATCAACGTACGAACGAACTGACGCATGCATTTGCTGAAGGCCGACAAGAATCTGTGATTCCTTCAAGGAAATCCACTCGACTGTTGTGTCAGCGTCCAGTCGCTCACGTACAACTCCTGCGTTGAGATCGGGGATCATCGACTCATCATCAGATTCCGCTTCTAACGCGTCAACAGACGCGATCACGGTGTCCGACAAAGGTCGATACCGCAACGTTAGAAGTGCCTTCACAAAACCCATGTTGCCACCTTGGCATGGGGGTCAGGCAACATATACGTGCTTGCCACCCACCACATGCCAACAATCACGTGTATTGCTGAAGTATTTCTCGTGCCCGCTCAGCCACAACACTTTGCAAATTTGCTGGGCTCACGACACACGAAGTTGGACCACAGCGCAATAACAATCGAGCCAACCATGGGCGACTCGCAACGTTCACCCACAAGAACATCGAGCCATCATCATTGATGACATGTGCTTTGCTCTCTATGCGATCCAACAACCAGTCATTGCCCGGTGCGACATAAAGCACCGCTGGTTCTACTTCGCCACGAAACTTCCAACCCCCGAATGCAACCTCGCGAATCATGAACGACTCACCCGTTTCATGACATTCAACAAATCGATCGACACGAAAAATCTTCTCATTGACACCGCTCGAAACATCATCGGCAATCACATACGATTCACCGCGATCAACGAAGATCAAAAGTGGATTGAGTACCCTTTCGGTTACTTCGTCCTCGCCGTTGACATAGGTAACTTGAATTTGTCGAGCCTGACGGATTGCCTGCCCCACTTCTTGCAAAAGCGGTGCATCTTCAAGTCGAACTTGAACCGGTAAATCACCAATAGCTGCCTCTATCTTCTTTCGCAGAGAAGTCACCGATTCATTGCGCATTGATAAGTCACCAACAACTGCGTCGTAACTTGCCAACGCAACTGCAACTGCGGTGGCTTGGCGAGGAGTCAGCTTGACCGCGCGAGTCATGAGTGCTTTGGTACGACGTAGCGGGCCAAAGGCTGGAACATCACCATGGAAGAGCACCTCACCATCAAGTACGGAAAAATCAAATAACGCATCATGGGTATAGGGCGGAACGCCGCACATTGACGCGAACTCGAGATCTTTAAACAGATTTTCAACCGAGATGCCAAGCATGCCGGCAAGTTCGACGACAGTGATCGAACCACGCAAGCGCAGCCAAGGCAAAATAGATAACAATCGCTGAAGCCGTTCACCCAAAGGTCGTGGACCAGGTCGATTCGTGGGCGCAGTTGGCATATCTGGTGCCGAAGGAATCGAATCAGGGACTTGTTCGAGTTGCTCAAGCCATGTCACAAAATCGTCACGGAGCAAAGCGGGAGATTCAATCACCGCATGAGAGCCGAAGCCCAAAACCCATCCTCGCAATCGAGCAGGATCATCAACTTGGACCGTGATCCTTAATTTTCCATCTGGCAACACTTCGGTTTCACGAACGCGACTATCCCACCACGAAATACCTGCGACATGTGAATCAACAACTACTTGAGCCTCAAGATCATCACCTTCAACGTTATGAACCAGCTTGCGTAATTCGCGATTGCTGAGATTCTTTTTTGTCGAGTGTGCCTCTCCCTCAACAATCGAAAAGTCGGTTCCGATCTGCGCGCATTTGATCGCCCGCAAGCGCTTCTCGCCATCAACAACAGCAATGAGGTACCAAGTCCCCTTGTCAAAAAGCATTCGTGAGGGATCGACAACGACACGTGAATCCTTAATCGCGATTTCAACGAGTTGCCTACGTTGAATGATCTCAGCAAGCCGAACGACAATCAATGGAACTTGAACGTAGAAGTCGACCGCAGAGCGTTGCGGATTCATACCTTCAAGTTTCATGAGAGCCTCGCTGGCCTCTGGAACTGAATGATGAATTGACGCCAACGCAAGACTCAGAACCGAGAGCTCATCCTTAGTGAGGTTGAGTTCTGGAACACACATGTCTTCTTCACTAATCCAATACTTCGTCTGACCGGCTTCATCACCTTGCGCGACCGTCTGTCGAACTTGAATTCCAAGATCACGGACAATGGTGTTCTTGTCACTCCCAAAAAGTTGTCGCTGTGCGTCATCAGACTCTGGGTATGGCGTCATTCCCTTAGCCATTTCAGCAACAATTTGTTCGCGCGATAATGGGCGCGTTGAACGATGAAGCAATGTAAACAAATTGAGTACCCGCTCAAGCGGATCGACTCGTCGAGCAGCGTTTTGGGAGTTATTTGCTTTCACGGGCATCCCCCAATTGTGGCTTACTTTCGATTGGTAAAAAACCGCCTAGGTACACCGTTAGTGAAACCCCTCGGTTGAGTATGACCTATTCAGGTAATGCTGGTTCAACCTGCTTCATCGCACTTGTGGCCTCGCGAAGGGTTTCCGCAATACCTTTCCAGCGATTCCCTTGCAAAAGATGCATCAGCGACCGTTGGGTTGCTTCATTAACTGAAGAGGGCAAAACCTGGTGCTGTGTCAGGGCGTTCAAAGTTTGCACCACCGCAGTCGTTGGCCCAAGACCTTGGCCCTGATCAACCTCTAGTGCAAGGTTTGACCACAACGTCCGAAATTCGTTGCTCAATAACCTTTTGGGCTCACAGGGAAAACTCACCGACCGCAACATCATTGACTGATGCGCAACTCCAAATTCGTCAAGTGCCGCAGACACCGCTTTGACATCAGCAAGGGAAGTCAAAAGAGTTTTTCGTGAAGGAATTTGGATGATCAAATCGTTGACAGGAAGCTTGTATTGCTGCACCCACGTTTCGTGCGGTCGCACAAAATCATCAACTGAGTCGATTGTCTGGGAAATCAATTGAAATAAAGGCCGAGGTGCTTGAGATTCAAAAAGTCCGGAATCTCGCCGAGCCTGAGCGCCAATGATTTGCAGTCCGACCACAATTCGATTGTCATCGCGTATTTGTTCATCTGCATCAATCACACGCAACTCAATTCGACTATCAAAATCTGGATGAAAGGTCTCAACTTCCGCAGGGCCACGTAGCTTGTTGATTTGTGATTCATCGCAAATCAACAAAGCGGTATCCGACACAGGTCGATACGAAACCGTGACATCAATGAGTGTGTTCATGAGTGTTTGCAGGTCAGATTGCACTAGGGAAAGCCGATGCATGAACCAAAGAACCATCAAGTAGTAAAGCCTGGCCAGTCAGCATCGCATTTTCGATACGTAGATGTTCACCTAGACCAGTGGAAGATGTTCGGGGAGTTTCTTCAATCGTCTTGCTGAGGCGACTCAAAAACTTCAGCACTCGATCACCCGAATCGCGATGACTTTGGACTGATGTCGACGCAATGCTGGCACCTAATGCAGACTCAATCATCTTGGGCCACATTGCATCCAAGAACTGTTGCGAACCGAACATGTCAACTGACTGAACCTGACTGCCACGGGTCACAACGATGCCGGTTTGGCCAGCAAGTGGTCCCCAACTAGCAACCTTGGCGATCTTCTCTCGACGCTTTGTATCAGCTTCAACATCGACGTCACCGAAGAAGTCGCCCAGGGCCATCGTGTTCGATCGAATTGCGCGCGACTGCAAAAGTTGGTTCACTTCGTTCCAAACTTCGTGTTGCATGCCTCGAGATGCCGAACGGCGCACATTGCTTGGCGACATACGTCCGATGCCACCAAATTCTTGCGCACCGTGCCAACGGCCTTGTTCAACACACGAAACCGGAATTTCGGTCACGCTCAACGGCGGCAACATAACTGTCTGATTGAGAACTCGCTGCTGGCGGCCGCCTTCAAGCGTTTCGCCGGCAAAGAGAACCACTGGTACCCCATTGCTGTTTTCAACGACCAAAGTCGGAACCGTCGGCGATTCCATTTCGCGGATTTTCACTAATTCATTTGGTCGGATCACCATCAGGTCGCTGTCACTATTGCCCCATTTGTAGACGGGATAGATCGAAATACCGAACTTGGTGATTGGTCGGCCGATGGATGTGTTGGTCAAAGTAGATGTGCTCATACCAATCCAACGATCTGCGTGAATAGAAATGTGCGTTTGTCTTGTTTTTGGCGAGAAACTAGTTGTGGTCGCGCTTCCCCCGCAGGTGGCGACCGATATAGGCCACGATGACCTGGTGCGAATCGTCATCAAAAAAGACGTGTACACGGTACAGATGCACCCCGCGACCATTACGAATGTGCGCAACTGCATATTCGGTTCGGCCGCGCCACGTGAACGAATAATCCTCACCATATTTGTTTTCAGCTACTTCACCAATTCCGGCTGCGTAGTTCAATCCAAAACTTCGACACGAAATTGTGAGTGACGAATTGCTAATTCGGCCGGTCTGCCAGTCTCCAGCAACGATATTCAAACGCACGAGGTCTTGAAGGAGACGATTGGCATCAATGCCTTGAATCTGCTCGGCGGACTGAAGAGCTTGTTCGTGAAACACCAAGTTCTCGCACATTGATTTTGCCTGGCGTACAGCATCAATAGCTGATGTCGCCACGAGACCAGATGGGCTTCGACCAAGTCGAATAGCAAGTTCGGTATTTTGTAAAACCAACTGGTCAACAACTTGATCGCCTTTTTCAAGAAGTTGTTGCTTTTCAGCGACAATCCGGTCGGCCTCGGCTAGTGCCTGCTCAAGTTCACCAACACGTTCTTCCGTTTCTTGCCACCCGTCAAGTGCTGTTCGATATTCGCCCCATGAAACTGTTTCGGGATCACCCAAAGTATCGAACTCTTTTTTCTCCGCTTCAACAACACGAGTTTCAACTTCTTGTTCAACGGCTCGTCTGCGAAAACGCGGTGCTCGTAACGGAGCCAATGAATCAGATGCGATGTCGGTGACAGATTGCCGAACATAATTGCGATCTTTTACTCCAGCACCAGCCAACATGCCGTTTCCAACAATGGTGTTGTTCGTGTGGTCAGGCCAGAGAATGACAAGCCCTTGCTGCGGTAATACATCACGACCGTGAAATTCGTTAAACGCAGCGCGAGATGCCGACCCAATTATCTGCACAACATGCGCAAGACCCGCCAATTCAGCAGCCAACTCATGTGCCTCAAATACTGAGGTTTCAGATGACAGCATTGTTTCAATCACTATTGGTAGCGACCGACTTGGTGCTTCAAAGAATGCTGCGATGGCTTCGGCACCCGAAGGTTCATTGATCACTGCAGCCTTTGTGCCGATTTTCATTCCAGCGTCATACAACGTGACTGTCTCAACGACTCGAGCAAGTAGGGCCCGTTTCGTCTTTACTGAAACCTTGACGGATAAAGGCGTGACCCGCGATCCACCAGGAATCACCGAAGTACGAACCTCAAACGTCGACTTCTTGTCCAGATTTAAAATCGTGATCGTCGTTGACACAATCGCACCACTGTTGAGCGATTCATCAATTGTGTAGCGCCACCACTGTTCGGGATTTTCCGAATCAAGACGAATCGACACACCAGGTCCGCGGTCATCGAATGGGTGTTCGGCCTCAAGCCAATTTTCAACCAATTCACGTAGTTTTGTTTGTTGAGCCGCCGGCCACGTGGGTCCCTCCAGACGAACGCAGTAGTACGGCTTCATGGGTTGAAGTCTCGCTGACTTTCCGATTTTTCGCGGACACAATTAAGCCAACTTGCCGATTCTGCCAGACTTACCCCGATCAAGCAGGACTTTTGCTGTTCGACAGCTCGCAAAATACTGGTCGCGGCCACTAATCCTGAGATCGGGTCGGCGATTGCATCCCCCAAAAATTGGGGTCCATCGGGTGAGTGCGCGACCAAACCACCCGCCACTGCACAGTCATCGCCAAAACCAACTCGTTGACCAGCCACGCCAAAGCGACCGTATCCAGTGATCGACAACCACACCCGCGGTTGTGCTTGTCGCACAATCTGTTCGGCTTCAATTCCGAGTTGTTGCATCGCCCGTGGACGCGAACCCTCAATCACGACATCGGCGCTTTCAATGAGCTCGCGCAACTGATTGATGCCGTGCTCTGAGTGAAAATCGATTTCAACATGATCTTTGCCATCATCTAGTTCGGCAAAGAAATGTGGATTTCCAAAACGCGCACCGTCAGGTCGATGACTGGACTCGACTTTCGTAATCAAATATCCACATCGTCGGAGTAATTGTGAACAAAGTGGCCCCGCCCACAACGATGAAAGATCAACAACTTTGATTGGGTTGCCCATTGATAGATCATGAGTCTTTTCAATGTGTTGAACAGCTGCTGGTAATTCATTGAGCGAATAATTGTTAGTTACTTCATCGAGCACCGAGATCGGAAGCCCCACGTCAATCGCAAATTCAATGATGGCGGCCGACCTGCACGATCGGACATTGTTACGGAGTTTGCTGATGTCTAGTTGTTCGTCTGAGCCAACTTCTAGTGAAAAGAAGATGCCTACAAGTCCATGATCTTCGGGACGAGCCAAATTAATAGCGACCCATTGTT
>Ga0214919_10004699_pt1 | contig 19802 bp, 20 predicted proteins | sample LL1503_MetaG_FD_177994 | JGI IMG/M metagenome (GOLD analysis project Ga0214919, IMG submission 177994) | Freshwater microbial communities from Lake Lanier, Atlanta, Georgia, United States - LL-1503 | ecosystem: Environmental > Aquatic > Freshwater > Lake | place: USA: Georgia | collected...
CAACGAGAAGAAGAACTCGCACGCATGCTGTCCGGATCAAAGATTACACCCCAGGCAAAAGCTGCTGCTGCCCAGTTATTAAAAGATCTCCAACAATGAGTCTCTTTAAAGATCTACCTCCCACTCACAGCGAACAAGAGGCTGCACGGGTAAAGTTAGAGGAACTCTATAAAAAAATTGCATACCATAACCGTTGTTATCACGAAAAGGATGCTCCAGAAATTTCTGATGCGGCCTATGACGCCCTCTTTCAAGAAGCCTTAAAGATTGAAAAAAACTTCCCCCACCTTAAGAAGTCGGATTCACCGACGCATCGCGTAGGGAGCGAATCTCTCAGTAAATTTGAAAAAGTTGTTCATAAAATTCCCATGCTTTCTTTAGGGAATGCCTTTGACGAGAAAGACGTGGAAGATTTTATGACGCGATCACGAAAGTTATTGGGGATCGATTTAAATGCCCCCATAGAACTTATAGCAGAACCTAAAATTGATGGACTCTCTGCCGCACTCCAATATGAGGATGGTAAGCTCATCATAGGAAGCACCCGTGGGGATGGACTTGTTGGAGAAAATATTACCCATACTCTTCAAACGATTAAAACAATCCCCCATCAGCTCAAAGGATTTGATTATCCAAAAACATTAGAAGTTAGGGGTGAGGTGTTTTTATCGAAAAAGGATTTTATCCAGATCAATAAATCTCGAGAAGAAGAATCACTCCCCCTTTTTGCAAATCCGCGCAATGCAGCAGCTGGGTCTGTTCGACATCTAGATGCCTCCACTGCCGCAAAACGTCCCCTACAATTCTTTGCCTATAGCATAGTAAGCCCCGGAGTGGAAATATACTCACAGAGCCAGGCACTTGCCTTATTAGAAAAATGGGGATTTTCTCTAGCAGGTAGTATCAAGATCTGTCATTCCTTGAAAGATATTATGCAATATTATCATAGTATGAATGAAAACCGCGCTGATCTTCCTTATGATATTGATGGCATTGTCTACAAAATTAATAGTTTCCAAGATCAAGAAAAAATGGGGTTTGTAGCACGTGCACCTCGCTGGGCTATTGCGCATAAATTCCCTGCAGAGCAGGGTGAAACTGTCCTTAACGCTATTACTATTCAAGTTGGTCGCACAGGCGTTCTCACACCTGTTGGAGAATTAGAACCTATTAATATCGGAGGTGTGCTGGTCTCAAGAGCCTCCCTTCATAATGCAGATGAACTGGAAAGAAAAGATATCCGTGTTGGAGATCGGGTCATCATAAAGCGTGCTGGCGATGTCATTCCCCAGGTAGTGCGCGTCATCAAAAACACATCAAAAGAACGATCTGATCCTTTTATTTTTCCCATCACTTGCCCCATTTGTGGAAGTCTTGCGTTGCGAGAAAAAGAAGAGGTTGCTACACGCTGCATGGGAGGATTCAAATGCCCAGCACAAACGAAAGAGAGACTTAAACATTTTGTCTCACGCAATGCCTTTGATATTGAGGGGCTTGGAGGAAAGAGCATCGATTTCTTTTGGGAATCACACCTTATTCAAAACCCTATCGATATTTTCACACTCCAAGAGCGCGATGAAAAAAGCCTTACCCCTTTGAGAAAATTCTCTGGATGGGGGCAAAAATCAGCAGAAAATCTTTTTCGGTCTATCCAAGAAAAGAAACGTATCACGCTTGATAAATTTATTTATGCCCTCGGCATACCTCATATTGGACAGGTCACAGCCAAAGTTTTAGCGCAGTATTATCAAACGGCTGATCATTGGCAGCAATCCATGGTCACTTTGGGCGTGGAAGGAAGTTCTTCTCAAAAATTTAATGAACTCCTTTCAATTCATACAGTGGGAGATATTATTGCAAATTCTCTTGTGGTATTTTTTCAAGGCACGCCCAACAAAGCTCTTGTTCATAGTCTGATTGCACTCCTGGATATTATGCCTGTGAAAACCCAAGAACTCTCAACACTTCCCCTTGCTGGGAAAACCATCCTCTTTACAGGAACACTTAAAACCATGACCCGAGAAGAAGCTCAAAAGCAGGCTGAGACACTGGGTGCAAAAATTACGAGCAGTATCTCATCCAAAACAACGTTTCTTGTTGCAGGAGAGAATCCGGGAAGCAAACTGGCTAAAGCAAAAAAAAATAATATTGAAATTTTTTCAGAGAATGACTGGATTAATTTTCTAAAAAGTTAAAAATTCTGTTGTGATTTCAATTGTTTTAGCGTAGTTTTTCCCCAATGAAGAGAAATCGAAGGAAGTCTAATATGTCAAATAAAACGCTCGCAGTGCTTGTTTTCATCAGCCTTGGTCTTGGGGGGTACGCTACCTGGAAACACTTGTATAAAGATGCTGAGGAAATTGCAAAACTTACTGTAGAAGGCATGCAAAAAATTCAAGCGAGAGAGGCACAAGAAGAAAAAGCTAACCAACTTTCTTCTATTAGGGAAAGAGCCGCTGAATTAAATTCAGACAAAGAATCACCCTTTGCAGGCAATATTGATGGGGATCTTACCATAGTTTATTTCTTCGATTATCGCTGTGGTTATTGCCGCAAGGCTGATCCTGTCCTGGATGAACTTCTTAATTCAGACTCAAAATTGAAAGTTATTTATAAAGAGTATCCAATTTTTCAAGACTCTATGATTTCAAGCGCAGCTTTGGCCGCCCATAAGCAAGGACGTTATATGGAAATGCATCGCGCCCTCATGGCACATCATGGGGCATTTTCCAAAGAGGTCGTTTTGGGAATCGCAAAAGATTTGAAGTTAGATATAGAATTGCTTGAAAAAGATATGAAGGATGTATCAGTCAAAGAAATGATTGAAAAGAATCATAAGATGGCTGAATCTCTAGGCATTCACGGGACGCCCATGTTTATCATTGGCGGGTCCATGATTTTGCCAGGTTCAGTGAGCGTTGATGAGTTCCGCTCAGCCATTGAAAAAGTACGTGGAGAGTTAGCAGCAGGGGGCACGTCAATGCAAGAGGAGCCTCCACATGATCAACAAACTAAAAAGGAATCCTAATTCACTTTTTTTTCAAAAACGAGGACAAGTAGAAAAGGAATTTTCTCCTTGTCTTTTTCTATGGATACCGAGTCCAACAGGATCACGAGCAATTGTGATGCTCTTTATTTTCATGCCCTCAGAACAGGCATGGAAAGTGTTTTGGTTGAATTATCTAAATTATTCAACTTGTTCTGAGCCTTATGCAGGGATTAAGTGTAAGAACCAAAATTAATAGCAAAATGAGGTCACAAAACATGAACCCTAGTATTATTGATCCCTACGTTGGTGGACGCGTTCGCGACTATCGAAAAAAATTAGGATGGACTCTTGCAGAGCTTGGAGAAAAACTCGATATTTCTCCTCAGCAAATGCAGAAATACGAGCAAGGAAAAACTCGTATTTCCGTCAGCATTCTTTATAAGCTTTCTCTTATTATGGCTGTAAGGTATGATTATTTTTTTCAAGGATTTGAACAGAAATCCAGCATGCTTCTCAATTACAATCAGGATGAAAAAATACCTGAAGAACGCAAACGCCCCATCGATATCTTGCTTGTGGAAAGCGATCCCGACGAAGCACTGATTACCAGAAAAGCCATCGAGAAATCCAGTATTAATGTTAATTTCCATCTTCTTCATACGGGAAAGCAAGCGCTTCATTTCTTAAAAAATGGTCAGACATCTCCAACCTTTCCTCGACCAGAAATTATCATTTTAGAGCTCAGTATTCCTAAGGGGGAAGGGTATTTAACCTTGAAAGAATTAAAACGAGATCGTCGGCTCTGTGATATTCCCGTTATTATCCTGGCCAACAGTGTGGAACGAGAAGAAATGATGAAAGCCTACCAAGGCAACGCTGCGGCTTTTATTCGCAAACCTCTTAATTTTAAAGAATATTGCGAATGTATTAATACCACACTGGAGTATTGGTCCAAAGTTGTCACGCTTCCTCAAATGGACTCCTCTGAACCTGATCCCTTAGACAGAGAAGCTTCGGAAGAATTTAGCGAGAAAGAGAAGAAAAATCTGTTATAGAATCCATGAGGGTGCGCACTAAATACAAAAGATTCAAGCGATTTACGCGCACTCTTGGGTCATCTGCCTGCACAGTTACCTTATCAAAAAAAGCATCCATATAAGGACGAAGGGCTGCCAGGCGTTGCATGATACCAACATAATGTATAGGCTGTTCCTTTAAGAACTCTGGAATGTCTAGACTAAGTGTAGTAACAGCAGCAAATAAATCACTCTCTTCCTCTTCTACAAACAAACTATTGTCAACCAAGTCACTCATCACAATGCCGGAACGCAAAGCCTGGTCCACGCTATTGGCTGCTCGCTTGTAAGCTGTCATTAGATCTTGTCCCACTTGGGTGTTCAAAAGATCTGAGAGCGCCTTTAAAATATCATGGGATTTTTGAATATTGCCATCCCATTTTTTAGAGATAACAGCCTCGATAGAAGCAAGATCAAACCCAGCCCCTTTGAGAAAAACATTAAATCGTGCCGCAAAAAACTCCTTTAAAGAAAGAAGGCACTTTGTTCTATCCTCTTTTTCAATGGATTTTGGAAGGAGATCATATGCTCTCGAAAACAATGATTCTAAAGAAACAGGTAAGTTGTTTTCAAAAATAATACGGATAACGCCTAAAGCACTGCGACGCAAGGCATAGGGATCTTTTGACCCAGTGGGGGTTATCCCAGCAGCCCAAAAACTTACAAGCATATCAATTTTATCCGCTAACGCGAGAGCAATGCTCACTGGGTGCGTTGGCACCGCATCAGACGGCCCGAGGGGTGCGTAATGTTGACGAATAGCTTCAGCAACAAGAGGATCGTGACCAGATTGACTGGCGTAATATGACCCCATAATCCCCTGCACTTCTGGAAATTCACCAACCATTCCTGTCAGCAAATCCCCTTTAAAAAGCGATGCGGCTGTTTCAGCATGGACAAGATGAGTCTTATCCCCAAAGAAGCATGAGGGAACCAATGATTTTACACGGCTTATACGATCACCCACAGATCCAATTTTTTCATGAAAAACAACCGTATTCAGACCCTTAGACCAGTCCTCAAGGGATTTTTTCTGATCCTGTGTCCAAAAGAACTCAGCGTCCGCTAAGCGCGCCCGAAGAACCCTCTCATTCCCCTCAACGATCTGCACGCCTTGATCGATCGTCTCCATATTGGCTACGACTCCAAAGTATGGCGCAGAGACTCTATGTTTGTTCAATATGGAAAAATACTTTTGGTGGGTCTTCATGGTAATTTCCAAGACCTCTGGTGGTAGAGCCATAAAGCGCGCGTCGATCGTTCCCATCAACACAACCGGCCACTCTACCAACCCCGTCACCTCTTGAAGCAGCGTTGGATCTTCCTTTACCTGAAGGCCCTTTTCTTCACATAACTGGCGTAGTTGTTCCACAATCTTTTGAGAACGCTCTGCTGCATCGATGATAACGAAATGCTTTGCGAGCTTTTCCTTATAATCCTTAAAATTTTCAACGGAAATCATTGCTGGCGATAAGAACCTGTGCCCATGGGTACTTCTTCCAACCAGAACATGCGGATCTTCTAGAGAAATAGGCACTATCTCATTGTCCAGAAGAGATATGATGGATCGAAGAGGCCTTACCCACGTCATGGCATAAGATCCCCAGCGCATAGATTTAGGCCATTGGAATTCTTGAATAATTTCTGTTACGATCTGGCTTAGAATTGACGCCACAGACTTTGCCTGTATCTTTTGTTGAAAGAAGTAAAATGTCCCTTTTCCAGGAATTTCTCGTTCTTCACAAGCATCAAGGGTTGCACCAATAGATTCCAAAAAACCCCTAAGTGCCCGTTCATCAGATCCTACGCGGGGCCCTTTTTTTTCTTCTATTCTCTCTGCCTGATGACTGGGCAATCCTGTAACAGAAGCTCCTAAACGTCTTGGTGTAACAAACGTTTCTAACGCACTAAAAGAAAGTCCCTCACGTAATAGTTTGAGCTCAAAGAGATCTTTTAACTGTTCAGCCGCTTTTTTCTGCATCCGCGCTGGGATCTCTTCCATAAAAAGCTCTAATAAATAGTGTGCCATTTTAACGCGCCTCTTCTATTTCAAGCCACTTGGTGCAGGTTGCCTTAGCAAGATCCCTTACACGCCCAATATAGGCAGCACGTTCCGTAACACTGATGACACCACGTGTATCAAGAATATTAAACGTGTGACTGGCCTTAATGCATTGATCATAGGCTGGAAGGGGCAGATGAGCCTCTAGCAGTTTGCGACACTCATACTCCGCATCTTTAAAATGTTGAAAAAGGATATCAGTTGACGCATGTTCAAAATGATAGGCTGAAAATTGCTTTTCATTTTCGTGAAAAACATCCCGGTAGAGAATGCGTTGATCTACCTCAAGGCCATTCCAATTCAGGTCATAAACATTTTCAACCTTTTGAATCACCATGGCAAGGCGCTCCAATCCGTAAGTTAGCTCCAAAGAAACGGGATTACAGGTAATACCCCCTACTTGTTGAAAGTACGTGTATTGACTGACTTCCGCTCCATTGCACCATATTTCCCAGCCAAGACCCGCTGCTCCTATGGTCGGATTCTCCCAATCATCTTCTACAAAACGAATGTCGTTTGTTTGCGTATCAATGCCAATATACTGCAAACTTTCAAGATAGAGCTCTTGAGAATTCGGCGGAGATGGCTTGATGATCACTTGAAATTGATAATAATGCCCCAAACGATTGGGATTATCACCATACCGTCCATCTTTTGGTCTACGGGAAGGTTGCACGTAAGCAGCACGCCAAGGTTTAGACCCCAATGACCGCAGAGTTGTTGCTGGATGTAGCGTTCCCGCCCCCACTTCCGTATCATAGGGTTGCAAAATTGCACATCCCTGCTTGGCCCAAAAAGCCTGCAGTCTTAGAATCATTTCCTGAAAACTCGTTGACATCGCTAACACTTCTGATATTGATTTAGGGGTTAAAAATAGACTGTCATCCTCTCTAGGTCAATAAGGTTGGCTTATTTTTCAATGTGATGTAGGATTAGGTTCATTTTAAAGTGCTTTAAAGCAATGCAAAAGGAGAAATATGTCCAATCACTCTCTTATGATAGGCAAACGTGGTCTTGTTATGGGCGTTGCCAACGATAAATCCCTCGCATGGGCTATTGCAAGTCTTGCCCACCAAAGTGGTGCAGAACTTGCCTTTACGTATCAAGGGGAAATCCTTGAAAAACGTGTTCGGCCCCTTGCTGAGTCTGTAAATTCACCGCTTGTTCTGCCCTGTGATGTTACCAGCGATGAACAGCTTGATGCCGTATTTGAAGCTGTCAGAGAAAAATGGGGGAAGATAGATTTTCTCATTCACGCCATTGCCTACGCGGACAAAGAAGAGCTCTCTGGGCAATACTGTGATACGTCACGTGCAAATTTTTCTAAGAGTTTGGATATTTCTTGTTATTCCTTTACTGCTCTTTGTCAACGCGCACAGCACCTCATGACAGACGGGGGCAGTTGTGTGACCCTTAGCTATTACGGCGCTGAAAAAGTGATGCCCCACTATAATGTTATGGGTGTTGCTAAGGCTGCACTAGAAGCAAGTGTCAAATATCTAGCCGTAGACTTAGGGGCCAAAAATATTCGTGTGAATGCCATTTCAGCAGGTCCTATTAAAACCCTGGCCGCCTCTGGTATTGGTGATTTTCGTTATATCCTTAAATGGAATCAGTATAACTCACCGCTTAAGCGTAACGTAACCCAGGAAGAAGTAGGTGGAGCAGGTCTTTATCTCATCAGTCCCCTATCCTCTGGTGTGACTGGTGAGATCCACCACGTGGACTGTGGGTACAACGTGGTTGGGATGAAGGCTATTGATGCCCCAGATATTGCCCTTGTTTAACAGATAATAGCACTAGGTGTTTTATGGATATCATCCTCGTACCTCTCATAAAAGTTATGATGCTTCTTGTGTCTTCTTTCCGGTGGGCACTTGTTATTTATGCCATTCTCAGTTGGCTCATTTCTTTTAATCTTCTCAATACGCGCAACATTTTAGTTTATCGTATTAACGATCTTCTGTTTCGCCTTATTGAACCCTTGCTATCCCCGCTCCGATCAATTCTTCCGAACTTGGGAGGTCTTGACCTATCCTTTTTTACCCTCTTTCTTATTGTTGTATTCATGGAAAATATGCTTTTACGTATTGCCACACGTTTGTTGATGGCTCTTTAATGGTAAGAATTTTAGAGGGTCTTGAAGAGCAGAAAAAAATACAAACAGCCCTCTTGAACTGCATTAGATTAATTAAAGATTCCTTTTATATTACCCCCTCTCTTGCTGTTATTCTTATCGGCAATAATCCTGCAAGCCTGCTTTATGTGGAAAGAAAAAAGCAGTTTGCAGAATCCGTTGGGATTCAAATTCAATTTTTTCATCTAGAAAAAGAAGCGACTATGGAGCAGTGTCTTTCTCTGATTGAGAAACTCAATAAAGACTCAAAAATTCATGGGATTCTTCTTCAACTTCCTGTACCAGACACACTGAATGCCAATCAATTGATTCAAGCTATTGATCCTTCCAAAGATGTGGATGGACTTCATCCCCTTAATACGGGGAAACTTGTTCAAAAAGAAGACGGTCTTTTCCCATGTACCCCGCAGGGATGCATGCATTTAATTCACCTATGGAGACAAAATATTGCTGGTCTTGTGGCCGTTGTAGTAGGGCGCTCGAATCTCGTTGGCAAACCTATTGCAACGCTTTTAACTCACGCAAATGCCACCGTAATTCAAGCCCATACACAAACAAAAAACCTTCAAGAAATCACGCGCCTTGCAGATATTCTGGTCGTTGCGGTAGGTAAGGCTGGTTTGATAAAAAAAGATTTTATCAAACCTGGTGCCTGCGTTATTGACGTTGGTGTTTCTAAGCATGAAGGAAAGAATGTTGGGGATATTGACTTTAAAGAGGTAAGCACTATTGCTGATGCCATAAGTCCCGTTCCTGGAGGTGTTGGCCCTATGACCATTAGTTATTTAATGCTCAATCTTTTAAAAACATGTTGTGCGAAGGAAAATATTACATATGCAAATATTATGGGGCCATTGATACACCCAATAGATTTTAAAGATAGTATATGGTAGTTTTTCTAAAGGGTTAAAAGAAGGATTAAGTATGTCAAAAGTTATTTTATACGAACTCAATGAGGTGCCATGGCGTGTTGTTGACACTTTTGTAAAAAAGTTTCCTAATTCTTCTTTTGCCCATATTTTAAAAGAATCTCTGCAGTACACAACGCTTACAAAAGATTCTGGCGAACTCCACCCATGGACAACATGGCCCACTCTACATCGTGGAGTTTATAATGATACACATCAAATTACTTTTTTAAATCAAGCAATTCAAACCACTTATAAGCCAACTTGGGAATTTTTAGCTGAAAAAAACATTCCTGTCGGTATATTTGGGAGCCTACAGTCTTGGCCTGTTCCTCAGAAAGGATCCTATAGCTTTTATATTCCTGACACTTTTGCACAAGAATCGCAAACGCTTCCTGAGTCCATAGAAGCCTTTCAACGCTTTAACTTGGCTCAAACAAGAAGAGATGGTGGCGTTGTGGCAAGAAGGGTATCTTTAAGCTGGCAGTCCATTAAAGATTTATTTCATATGTTTCAAAATGGATTAACTCCTAAAACTTTTTTCCTCTTGCTGCGTCAGTTAATCAGGGAAGTTCTTAATAAAAACTTTCGCAATATCCGATCCATCTACCAATCTCCAGTAGCCTTTGATCTTTTCTTCAATCTTCTTGCAAAACATAAGCCTTCTTATGTGACCTTCTTTACAAATCACGTGGCTGGTATGATGCATCGCTATTGGAAGTATCTGTATCCAGAGGATTTTCTCTATAAACTAAAAGGAAACTCTGATTATTTCAAAGCACATGCTGTTCTTCGTGCTATGGAAATCGCCGATGAACAATTAAAAAAAATAAAAACTTTTGCTGACCAAGAAGGATATGCGTTGATTATTGCTGCGAGCATGGGGCAAGAAGCAATTGATCGAGGAGAATATTTAGGACAGCTTCATATTATCAATATGGAAAAATTCTGTCAGGCCATTCACTACGAGGGAACAATCCAACATAATTTAGCTATGAGCCCTGATTTTTCTTTTGAGTTTAGTAATGAAAAAGACTTAATAAATTTTCAACAATGTGTTTTGAAATTAACTGATAGCAATGGGACGCCTGTTTTTGGATTCAAGCAATCTGGCTTGACGCTTAACATTAACTTGCAAACGACTGCCAGTTTGGTTAGAGCAGGAGGACTATACCGTAATCAAAAAATGGAAAAATTAACTTTCAAAGATTTAGGTATTTCATTGGAAAAGAGAGATCCTGGGACAGGGTATCACCAACCTGAGGGTATTGCTATTTTTTACAAAAAAGGTCTGCAACCATCTAAAGAAAGAATCGTGATTGAATCTATCGCAATGGCTCCCACGATCCTCTCTTTGTTTGACGTACCTTTACCAAATTATATGGCTTCCCCTATCAAAGACGTTCTTCAGTCACTACAAAGACTCTCTTAAGGTGAGTAGCGCCATTGGTATTACTTACGAAGACGTTCTTTTTAAAAAAATGCGCCCTCAGGGGGTTGTTTTTTTGTCTATACTCGTTTTAGAAGGACCTGATATTATCAAATTTATTGCCCCTCAAGAATTTATGGATGTTTATTTAGAGAATCAATTATACAACCAAGACCCCTGTCTTATTGTTTCTCAAGACACTATTGGGTTTTATAAATGGGACCGTTTTATTGATGGCAAAGAAATCACTGACTTTATCAGGGAGAAATTTGAAGCTATTGCCTGCGAATCTCTCGTTTTATTATGGGAAAAGAAACGTCTTATTTTGACCGTTGGCTATAAAAAAGAATTTTCACTTTCTGAATGGTTTTTCAAGGAAAACCCAGAGCTTGATCATTTTTTTAAATAAAAAGTGGAGAAGATAGAATGACTAAGTTTCGCCAAGAAAAGGATGCCTTCGGGGTCGTTCATGTTCCTTTAGACAAATACTGGGGAGCTCAGACGCAGCGATCTTTAGAAAATTTTAAAATTGGGAGTGAAAAATTCTCCCCAGCGTTCATTCGTGCTTTTGCTATTCAAAAAAGATCCGCTGCCTTGGCAAATAAAACCCTAGGACGTCTTGATAAGAAAATTGCTCAGGCCATTACAGAGGCAGCAGAGGAAATTATCCAAGGACGCCACGCAGATAATTTTCCTCTCGTTGTATGGCAAACAGGCTCAGGAACACAGACCAATATGAATTTCAACGAGGTTATTGCAAAAAGAGCGCAAGAATTATTGGAAGAAAAAGACATCTCTATCCATCCAAATGACCACGTAAATCAAGGACAATCAACGAACGACTCCTTCCCAACAGCCATGCATGTTGCCGTTGTGTTAGAGATTCATCAAAAACTTTTGCCGGCTCTTCACCGTATGGAAATAGTTTTAAGGACGCTTGCAAAGAATTTCGAAGGTGTAATCAAAATCGGACGGACACATTTACAAGATGCTACTCCCTTAACAGTGGGCCAAGAATTTTCTGCTTTTGCCACACAAATCTCTATGGGAATAGATCGTATAAAAGGAACATTACTCCGGCTTTTATCCGTTGCCCAGGGCGGAACAGCGGTTGGCACTGGTCTCAATGCCCACCCTCACTTTGCACAAGAGTTTATTAAAGAACTCTCTGCCTTTACGGGCTATCCGTTCACGAGTGCAGAAAACAAATTTGAGGCGCTTGCAACGAATGACACCATGGTGGAAGTATCAGGGGTCTTAAATGTTATTGCCACCTCCTTCATGAAAATTGCAAATGATATTCGCTTTCTAGCTTCTGGCCCACGCTGTGGTATTGGAGAACTGCTTCTACCAGAAAACGAGCCTGGTTCCTCTATTATGCCAGGAAAGGTAAATCCTACACAGGCTGAAGCGCTGACCATGATTGCCGCTCAGGTCATGGGAAATCACATGGCTGTAACCATTGGAGGGAGCAATGGTCATTTTCAACTCAATGTTTTCAAGCCTCTCATCATCCATAATGTACTCCAATCCATCATGCTTTTATCGGATGGTGCTGCTAGTTTTACAAATAACTGCCTGGAAGGCATCACCCTAAACTATGAGCAAATCCGATATTATGTAGAAAATTCTTTGATGCTTGCAACTGCTCTCAATAGAAAAATTGGTTATGATAAGGCTTCAGAAGTTTCAAAAACTGCCTATAAAGATAATATTTCTCTTAAAGAAGCGGCCTTAAGGTTAGGGTATGTGACAGCAAAGCAGTTTGATGAATGGGTTCGTCCTGAAGATATGTTGGCACCACAAGCATGATGAAAAAGCATTCAGTAAAGCTCTGGGGACATCTCACAAGCATTACGATTGAGGATATTTTTTGGGATAGCTTGAAAGAAATTGCCCAAAAGCAAAGCATATCTTTGAAAAAACTCATTGAACAAATCGATGATGCTCGGGAAGGAAACCTTTCTAGCGCCTTGCGTATGTATGTCTGTGAGTACTATAAAGCTCTCGCTCAAAATCTTTTATAATTTCTCATTGAAAACCAGACACAATAAAGACAATATCTGTGCCTTAATAGGACGCCGTATTCATGATCGCACCATATAGCCCACAAGCGCTGAAATTTGCCATAGAACTTCTTGAAAAAGGAGATGTGGTCGCATTTCCTACAGAAACCGTCTATGGTCTTGGCGCTGATGCTAGCAGAGAAGAGGCTGTACAAAAAATATTTGAGGTTAAGGGACGACCTTCTTTTAATCCACTTATTGTCCATGTTTTAGATATGGCATGGGCCCAACAGATTGGAAAAATCCCCGAACAAGCTTATCCTCTTTTAGAAAGATATTGGCCGGGACCGCTTACCATCGTTGTTCCGCTTCTTTCTGATGCAAAAATTGCGCCTTCTGTTACAGCAGGTCTTAAAACCGTTGGAATACGCATCCCAAAACATCCTCTCTTTAGAGAATTATTAGAAGCTTACGGCAAGCCCATTGCAGCCCCTAGTGCTAACGCTTCAAACACCCTTAGCTGTACAATGGCAGAACATGTAAAAGAATCGCTTGGGGATAAAGTATCTCTTATTCTTCAAGATTCCTCTCCTTGCGTGCACGGGTTAGAGTCCACCATTGTTGATTTCTCCTCCAAAACACCCACCATCCTCCGTCATGGGGCTATTGCTCAAGAAGAAATTCAAAAATATACTGGGATACTCGCTGATTTTTCTCCTAGAGGAAAAATTACATCCCCCGGCCAACTGAAACGTCATTACGCCCCGCGCACTCCCTTACGCCTTAATGCCCTTGAAGGAAAACCAGGAGAGGCTTTTTTAAATTTTGGACCTTCTCACCCAAGAGAATCTTTAAACCTTAGCCCTACTAAAAACTTAGAGGAAGCAGGGGCTCATTTATTTCAGATGTTACATGCTTTGGACAAACCAGAAAAATTTTCCGCCATTGCTGTCGCCGCTATTCCGCAAAGAGGATTAGGCATAGCGATTAATGATCGCCTGCAACGCGCTTCTGTTTCCATTAAAGAGGATAGACCATGAAACCGGCTATTATTTTAATTGATCCTCAACTTGGTGAGAATATTGGTATGGTGGCACGCGCCATGTGGAACTGTTGTCTTGACGATCTTCGTCTTGTAAGACCCAGAGAACATTGGTTAAACGAACACACCCTTAAGGCAGCAGCAGGTGCAGAGCATCGTCTCCATGAAACAAAGATTTTTAGTACGACGAAGGAAGCCATTGCAGATTTACACTGGGTATTCGCCACAACAGCACGTCCACGAGACATGGAAAAAGCGGTCAATACACCAAAAGAAGCAACTAACTATATGGTCCAAAATTCTACACAAAAAATGGGGATTATTTTTGGTCGCGAACGTTCCGGACTCCAGAATGATGATATCGCTCTTGCTAATACTATTATTGAAATTCCCTTAAATGCTGAGTATTGTTCTTTAAATCTAGCGCAAGCCGTACTGGTTTGTGCTTACGAGTATCATCAAACTGAACTCACATTTTCTGAGGCTATAAAAACAAAGAAACCTTCACCACCGCCCGCTTGCAAGGAAAATCTTATTAACTTTTTTGAACATCTTGAAACAGAGCTATACAAAACAGATTTTCTCCTTCCCATAGAGAAAAGAGCCAAAATGGTGAGGAATCTTCGCAATATATTTCAACATATACCCTTGTCCGAACAAGACATAAGAACATTAAGAGGTGTAATTTCAGCCTTGACTTTTAAACACAGTTTCCCATATAAAGGATCATTAAAGAGTGAGCCTTAAAAGGGTTTGACAGAAACAATTGAATTCGTTTAAAGAACGAAGAGATATTTTTTAGAGTTTGTGATAGATGAGCAAAAGACTAAGTTCTAAGTATAAAATTAATCGCCGTCTCGGTGAAAATCTTTGGGGACGCCCTAAAAGTCCCGTTAACGCACGCCCGTATGCGCCTGGACAGCATGGTCCTACCCGTCGCAAAAAGCCTACTGACTACGGTCTGCAGTTAAATGCGAAGCAAAAGCTAAAGGGCTATTACGGAAATATTGGGGAGAAACAGTTTCGTAATCTCTTCAAGGAAGCTGTGCGCCAACGCGGAGACACCAGTGAAACCTTAATTGGACTTTTGGAAAGACGCCTCGATACAGTTGTTTATCGTATGCGTTTCGTTCCAACTGTTTTTGCTGCGCGCCAGTTTGTAAATCACGGACATGTTCTTGTGAACGGCTCACGTGTTAATATTTCCTCTTATCAGGTTCAAGAAGGCGATGTAATTGAAGTGCGGGAACGTTCTCGTCAAATTAACATGGTTTTTGAAGCATCTCAATCTGGAGAAAGAGATGTTCCAGATTACCTAGAAGTTGATCACAAGCATATGAAAGGGAAGTTCATCCGTTCACCTGGGTTTGAGGATGTTCCTTACCCAGTAAAGATGGAACCCCATCTTGTGGTTGAGTACTATTCACGATAATATTTTAACCGTTTTATCGAAGAAAGCCTTACTTGATTTGAGAGTGAGGCTTTTTTCTTGGTTTCTCTAGAGAAAACAATGAGCACTCCACAAAAACAAATAGAAATAAGCCTTCAAAACTTTTTTAAAGACCTGGATATAGATCCCCATTTTGGAAAAATTAAAGCCTCTGATCGTCCCGATTTATGTGATTATCAGTGCAATGGCGCACTTGGCGCCGGAAAAGCCTTAAAAAAGAATCCCATTCTCATTGCAGAAAATTTAATTCATACCCTAAAAGAATGTCATCCTGAGATAGAGTTTACTATTGCCGGACCTGGATTTATCAATATAAAACTCCCCAACACCTCTCTCTGCCATTATCTTAATAATAATAGTCCTCTTTCGTTTGACCGTGATAAACAAAAAATTATCATTGACTATTGTGGCCCCAACGTTGCAAAACCCATGCATGTAGGGCATCTACGTTCAACCATCATCGGAGAAAGCCTCAAACGCCTTTGTCAATATATGGGCAATGAAGTCATTGGGGATATTCATATGGGGGACTGGGGAACGCAGATGGGTATGATGATTTATGAATTAAGCCTCCGATATCCAAATCTACCTTATTTCGATCCAGATTTTTATGGCCCTTATCCTGAAAACTCTCCTGTAACCTTGGATAATTTGCAAGAAATATACCCTATCATTTCTGCTAAATGCAAAGAAGATCCGATTGTTTTAGAGAAAGCCCGCACTGCAACTGTAGAACTCCAACAAGGACGTAAGGGGTATCAGGCACTTTGGCAACATTTTGTGGATGTGTCCATCCAGGATATGAAAGAGCACCTTGAGAAGTTAGACGTTGATTTTGATCAATGGTTTGGAGAAAGTCGTTATCAAGAAAAAATACCTCCCTTGCTCCAAACACTCACGGCCCATAAAATAGCGAGAGAAGACGAAGGTGCTTTAATCGTAGATGTTGCAGAGGATACAGACACAGCTCCCATTCCTCCACTCCTACTGAGGAAAAAAGATGGTGGGTTTCTTTACGCCACAACGGATCTTGCAACCATCGAAGAGAGAATAAAAGAATTTGGTGCGGAACGTATTATTTATGTCGTCGATGGCCGCCAAAGTCTTCACTTCGAACAGGTTTTTAGAGCGGCCAAAAAATGTGGCCTTCAGGCTCAGTATGATTTTATTGGTTTTGGAACCATGAATGGTTCTGACGGAAAACCCTTCAAAACCCGCGCAGGCGGCGTTATGCGTCTTGGGGATTTGATCGAGATGCTGGTGAGTGAGGCCCAAAGCCGGATTGAGGAAGCAGGCTTGGGACAAGACCTGTCATCCAAAGAATTAAAAGATATTGCCCAAAAAATTGGGATTGCTGCTTTGAAATTTGCAGATCTTCAGCATGACCCTGTACAAAATTATCAATTTGATCTTCAAAAATTTATGCGATTTGAAGGAAAAACAGGGCCTTACATTTTGTACGCCGCTGTACGGATTCAATCTGTGATTCTTAAAGCTCAAGAGGCAGGCATCCAAAAAGGGCCGATCCAGGAAGTGCTTTTAGAGGAAGAGCGGGACCTTATTCTGGCGCTTACCCGTTTTGAGGATTATATCTTAAGGGCCTATGATCGCCTGTCCCCCAATGTGCTGTGTGATTATGCTTTTGAACTGGCTCAGAAATTCAGCCGTTTTTATCAAAGCGCCCATATTTTGAATGAAAAAGATCCAGCCATTCAATCATCCAGGCTCACCATTGCTGAAAAAACATTGGCAGTGTTGCAAACTCTCACCCAACTTCTCAGCATCCAAATCCCTGAGAAAATGTAGTGCGTATTATTGCTGGCACTTATAGGGGCAAAAAAATCGCATCTCCTGAGGATGAACATACCCGTCCCACCAGCGATCGTGTGCGGGAAAATATCTTCAATATCCTGACCCATCAGTTTTCTTTTCATAATAAAAACGTTCTTGATCTTTTTGCAGGGACGGGTGCTTTAGGGCTTGAATCCCTCTCTAGAGGCGCTGCGCATGGTACTTTTGTTGAAAATCATCGTCCTATGGTGAAAATCCTCAAAGAAAATATCCGGTTATTTTCACAAGAGACTGTTCTTCTTGAGCAAGATGTTCTCTCATTCTTAAGTCAAAAAGCTTCAAAACCCTATGACCTCATTTTCATGGACCCACCCTATGGGAGTGTGTCCTGGTCTGATGTGATAGGGAAGATCTTTAAGAATGATTGGCTAGCTGATGGAGGTCTCATAGTGATCGAAGGAGAAAAGAACACACTGCTCACCGACGTTCAGGGCTTTGATGTGAACAAAACTAGAACATACGGAAAAACCAGCGTGTTCTTCCTAACGCCTCGGGCAGCCACTAAAGAGCAATGCCAAATCTAGCTAGCGCTTGTTCTTTGATATTTTTAATACATCCTTGAAGAAAGTTTTCACTGTCTTCTTCAGTCACAATACCTTGGACTATACTAATAGTCTCAAGACCATGCTCTAGCACTCCTTTGATTTCTTCTTTTTTTACTTCTTCACTTCGGCTCCGATCCCTGAATTGTCTTACACCATAAAGCCAAATTAAGCCATCCACAACGTGCGCACTTAAATCACGAAAATAATATGGAGTATGCACTCTAATATGTTTCAGCCTCTCCCGTATCTCAAACGCTTGTTTTATGTATTCAGCAGCTTTTTTGGATATTTCTTCCCTTGCTTTTTGTTCATCTTCTCCTGTTATGTCCCCTCTATTTCTGGCAGCTTTTAAGGCGTTTGCCCGATCTCTTCCGCTTTGTCCATGGGCGTTGAGACGAGCATTAGACTCTGCGATTTCTTTCTCAATTTTAGACAACATATCTTCATCCATCTTAACAGAACGCATTCCTGTTTCAATATGATCACGAATAGCCCTTGCAGCTGGATCATCGCGTCCCTCGATACCTGTTAAGATTGACTGATACATCGTTCTAGTGTCGTTTATTTCTCCAGTCACAGCCGTTGGGGATTTCAAGGGCTCTGAAGTGCTATAACCTTCCGTTGAACAGACCAAAAAAGTCGCCAATAACATATGAAATAATTTCATTTTACTTTCCTTTCTTTACTTTTATTTAATATTGACATAGTCAAAATAAGGGACACTTAACCAAAGAACTATGATTTTGAGATAAGATGTGGTAAGATTCGTCCGTGGAATAAAGGAGGATCTGTCATGGAAGAAGTGAGTTGCAAGAAGTGTTCGTCAAATGGGTATGTTAAGGCCGGTCATGTAAGGGGCATACAGCGTTATAAATGCAAAGAATGTGGTTGCCAATTTACGCATACAAAGCCCAGAGGTGTTAATCCTGCCTTGAGATCATTTGCAGTGCTTATGTATTCTCACTGCGGTGTTTCTATGGGGAATCTAGCAAAACTCTTTCAAGTAAGCACAGTCGCTGTATTAAAGTGGATACGGGCTGCAGCGGCACACATTCAAGAGGCCAAAAAAGAATCAGCTGAAGTTGTGATGGTTGATGAGTTTTGGCACTTTGTTAATGGAAAAAAAACAAAGTATGGATGTGGAGAGCCATTAATGGGGTATCGCGTCAATCTCTCGGATACCACTTGGGCAATCGTACTGATGCCAGCCTTAAAGAATTCCTTAAAAAAATAGATGATGGAAAGTGCATGTTTGTAACGGATGATTGGGCTGGGTTCAGGCGCAATATTCCAGAGAAGCGGCATTTTGTTGGCAAAGACTTAACCTTTCCCATCGAGTCAACCAATAGTGATCTAAGACACAGAATTGGCCGGTTTCACCGAAGATCAAAAATAACATCTCGAAGCACAGAGATGATTCACATCACCCTCAAGCTCTTTGAGCACTTCCAGGATCCAGAAAATATCTCCGCCTTCATGAAACCTTTTTTATCATTCTTTGGTTAAGTGTCCCTTTTTCTTCATGATGCCCCCAAACCATTAAACCTGCCAGAATCCTAACTTTTTCTGATGAATTAAGCAACAAGGCCACGTTACGTTCTTAGAGGAGCGCCCCCGGTTAGCCAGGGGAGCTTACTCGGCACTTATGTACTTTCATCCATCACACAATTTTTGACATAAGCCAGAAATAAAGACGATTGGGAAGTATCTTTAAAAATTTCATAAAATAAGTAAACCGTTTTGGAAAATGAATTTCAAACTTTGAAGTTTGAAGCCCCTCTAGAATGTACTTTGCTGCTTGCTCCGCTGTCAAAAGAGCTGGCATGGAGAATTTATTATTGTCCGTGAGGCGAGTTTTCACAAAACCTGGACTTATGATTTTAATATCCACATTTATTTTTTTCAGTTCTGGATAAATCGTTTCCGCAAAATTGGTCATACCTGCTTTACTGGCGCCATAGGTGCCTGAGTTGGGGAGCCCACGATAGCCAGCTACACTGCTGATAAAAGCTAATAGTCCTTTACGCTGCTTCCTAAGCAAAGGCAGTAAGGCAGCATAGGTGTTTACCATGCCTCCCAAATTAACTTCTAATAACTTTTGAGCAAACGCCAGGTCGAAGTTGTCTAAGTTCATATTCTTATATATGCCTGCTGTGAAAAGAAGGATATCCAAAGTCTTTATTTTTTTCACAACGGATTCAATGCTTTTATAATCTGTCACATCCAGAGAATAGTATTGGTGACTTCTGGTGAACTCTTTATCCAGATTTTGGAAATTGTTATCAATCCGACCACTTATAATCAGGG
>Ga0214919_10004700_pt1 | contig 19801 bp, 29 predicted proteins | sample LL1503_MetaG_FD_177994 | JGI IMG/M metagenome (GOLD analysis project Ga0214919, IMG submission 177994) | Freshwater microbial communities from Lake Lanier, Atlanta, Georgia, United States - LL-1503 | ecosystem: Environmental > Aquatic > Freshwater > Lake | place: USA: Georgia | collected...
CTTTGGCTTGTGTTAATAATAAATCAAGTTGATTTCTAAATTCAAGTACATCAATATTTTCTTGTTCTCTTTGTGTCATTAACTCAATTACTTTCAAGTTATACCATTCTACTGCTGTTTGTTTCATTTTTCTATTTTTACTTTATTAAACATATCTTTTTTTACTTTATATCCAAGTGCTTCATAAAGTTTAAGATACCGGTAAACTGTTCTCATACTTACATTTAAATATTTTGCTATTGTATTCATATTTCTTGATTTCTTTTGAAGATACTCCATAAGTTTTATACACCTGTACATTTTGTTTTGATTCATTTTTCTATTTGTTTAATTTCAATTATAATATCATCGTTTTTTTGTATTAAATTTTTAACGTGCTGGAAGTCGTATGCTTCAACTATTCGTGTTTCTAACTTAACAGGTGCGCCAACATACGCCCAAGTTTTAAATGTTGCTTTAAATCGTTTCATAGGTTTAAATTTTTGGTTTTCGTTTTTTTTAATTCTACATATTTCTAAATAAAGGTGTAAATCAAATGAACCCCGCCATTGTCGTTGCCACCAATCTAATTGCTCGTATATTGTTCCGCTTTTCATAGTTCGTGGTAAAAATTATAGTTACTTTCATCATTGCTCGCTTTCCATTCCCAGAAGTTATAATGCTGAAGGTCGCTGTTTATTGCTTCCTGCATCTCAAGGCGCAAATCTTCTAAAATACGAACCCCAAGAACGTGCGGTTGTAAATTATCGTCTGTTTCTGTTTCCCACTTTTCCGAAACTTCAACGTCTAATTCAATAAACGCATACTCCGAAACTTCGTCGTAGTCGTTAAATTCCCAAGTTCCTGCAATTGAATAAGTCCAACCTGTAAACTCGTATGTTAATTCCCAACCTTTATTCCAAAATTCTAAATTTCTATTTTTCATCTTACAGCGCTTTTAAATACATTAAACAATAGAACATACCACCAAACACAATAAAAGCCGTTAGAGTGCTTAAAAAGTGCCTTAAAAACGATTTGTGTTCTTCGGTTGTTGGTGTAAAGTAATCAATTAAATTTTTCATAGTCTTATTTTTTAAATTGGTTAAATAAATTTTCTACTTCCTGTAATTGCTCATCGTCTAAAAATGTTGCTAATGTCTGGATGATTAAATGCAGCTGGTTCGTGTTTAGTTTGTCTTCCTGTTGTTGTGTTTCCAAGAAGTCAATTATTTTGTTAAATTCTGTTTTCATAGTTTTTAAATTAATGTGCGTTACCAAGTCGCACCCCTTGTTTTTTTATAACTCGTTATATTCTTTTTTAAATCTTAATTCTAATTCTTGAATTATAGCATCTACTTGAAAAGACATCCTTATAATTTCACTTCGTTTATTTAAAGAATTTCTTTTTTGTTTTTCGTAATAAATTTCTGCTCTCTTGTCTTGTAATTTTTGTAATAATTCGTTAAAAGTTTTCATAGTATTTGTTTTTATTTGTTATTAATTATATTCAAAACTAATACTTATTTTAATAACTTGTATACTTTTTAACAATTATTTTTAATTTATTTTTAAAATCCTTGTGTTTATTACGTTTTCTGAATAAAAAAAAGTGTAATTTATATTCATTCTAAATAAGTAAAACATATAATAAAGGTGAATTTTACTTAATAATGTATTATTATACAGGTAAAACCCTTAAAATCTTTGCTATTATTAAGGTTATAACCATAAAAAGTCCAATTTATTAATTAAAAAACGGGACAATTAATCGGAATTTTGCCTATTATGTAAAGCATATCTTACAATAATGTAGGTTTTTGTAAACTTTATTTGGCTTTATTGTCTTTAATGTTGGAGATATTCGTCACAAATTTTGCTAATATTTGGGACAAAAAAAAACAGCTACGTGCTGGGGAGCTTATAACTGTTTTTCTTTTTATTAACTATGAATTGCAAATATAGTTGAATCAAATTATAAATACAAAGAAAAAAGAAATAAAACACTAAATATATGCGTAAGTCGTGCAATTTGTCCAAATTCTTTGTGATGTATATATCCTTCAACCGCTTTTGGAACGCCTGTATATCCGTTTTTATGGTGCCAACTATCAGTTCCTGAAGGACTGCGTAACGTTTCAAATGTTACTCCAATAAAATCTTTGCTTGTTTTGTGGTGTACGTGATGCGAATAAATATAACGATGTTTAGTTTCGCTCCATAAAATTGGAAACTCCGTAGCTAACAATAAAGGTAAGTGTTCAATTTTCGCTCCGTCTCCGTGTGTCGTTCCGATTAAGTTGTTTCCGTACTTAAATGCTTTGCGATGTAGCAAATTAACGTTAAATTTGATTGTACTATTAGCAAAATGCGCTTCTATTAGTTGCATTAAAAAAAAGCCGTGTGTCAAGTCGTGGTTGCTTGGATTGTAAACAACTTCGACTTCAGCGAAACTTATTAACTTTTCTAACAAATCAATGTATAGATTTTTTGCCATTATAAAATTGTCGTACCACATTCCGTCTGTGTCTTGTGGTGTTCCTGCATTTGTGGTTCGCTTGTTATTATCAGTATGTAAAATGTCGTTTCCTGCAACAAATAATACTTTGTCTATATTAAACCCTTTTGCTTTGTTTAAAATGCCTTGTAGTCCGTCTTTTGCACGTTTAACGGCAATTTGTGAATTATATTCTTCGCCTGTTTCAAATGCTGTTGCTAATTTTCCGATATGTAAGTCCGCAATATCAATTACAAGTAAATGTCCGTCCGTATCAATATCATATTTTATTGCTGTATCAATATCATATTTTATTGCTGTATCAGTATATTTTGGTGCGTATTTTTTTACTTCTTTTATACATTCGTCTTTTATTTGTTGAATTGCGTTTAGTTCTTCAGCTTTAAAGTTTGGGTTCTTAAAAAACAAACTTGCTTGTTTAGTTTTTAGCCATCCGTGTTTAACGTCTTTGTCATCAACTCCAGCTTCATCGGTTGCTTCTTTTATTCCACGATACTGCATTAAAACTTCAATCTCATCTTGTTTAAGACGAAACCTTGCGCTATTGTTTTTCATAAATATTTAGATTACAGATTTAATTCCGTTTTTCCAAAGCCAAGATAATAGTAAACCTATTCCAACACCTACAAAAAGAAGGTTTAAGTTTCCTTTAGGTTGGTTCTTTTTACCTTCAGCTCGTGCTTGTGCTTTTTCAACTACCTTGTCTTTGTAGATAGTTTTTATTTTTATTTTGTATTCACGTTTTAATTGTATTCGTGTTTTTGGAACGTAAACATTTTTGTATTGTATAACCGTGTCTTTAGTGCTTATAAACTTTTCCCAAACTATTGTGTCGTTTACAATTACCGGAATACTATCCAAAGTTGTAATACGAATTGTATCGCCTGTTTCATCGCATTTAAAACCCTTCTTTATTGCTTTGTTCAAATGGTATTGAGCCGAACACGAATAAAGTAAAATGCTAATAATTACTATAAATAGTTTTCCCATTTTTTTTGGTTGCTTTTAATACTTGTTTTCTATTTCTTGAACTATAACTAACGTGAACCCACGAAGGATTTTCATCGTTTCCAAACTCCCAAATAAGTTGGTCGAACTCTAATTTGTCTTTGATAAAATTAAACCCTTTAGAACCGATTTGTAAGTCCATTGCTTCAGCTTTACAATGTTGGCTTGATAAACTCCCTTTTATCATTTTATTCAATTGTGGTGAACGGTAGCCCGAACTAATTTTAATAGGTGTGTTTAGGTGAATTCTTAAAGGTTCAAAAACATTTTCACACAAAAGTTTTGCGGACGCAATTTGCGACTCGTTCATTTTATTATTTATTCCGTGTGTTGTTGCAGTTGATGAATCTTGAAATTCTGCTAACGTAACGTGTGCGCTTAAATTCATTTTAATTTATTAATGTCGTTTTTAATATCTATTGCACGTGTAAAAAGTAACTTTGCGCTTTGCCATAAATTTACACCTTTGACGATTCGCCAATTTTCTGCAATTGATTGGATTTCGATACTTGCTAAAATTAACGCTAAAACTTTAGTTAACATTAAAGGCACGGAAAACACGGTTAAAACTATGTCGTTAAGAATAAAATAGTCTATTAAATAAAATAGAATTACGCATAATTCATAAAGCAACAATTTAGAGATAATTGCTGAAAGTTTGCGTGAAGTTATTTCTTGTTTTTGGTGTTTTGCTTTCCATATTCCTGTGGCTGTGTCCGACAATATCAACGCAAATAAAAGTCCAAGTATTCCGCTAATAGGTAAAAAAAACGAAAAGCAAATAGATAGTAATTTCAACGCTGAATTTTTAATTGAATAAAGTAATAAATAAAATTGTATTCTCATAACCCTAAATCTTCAAGTGCTTCCGTTAAACTAAAAGTTAAGTAAAAAAATAAAGTAACTCCTGCCAAATTAATGTAAAGTTCTGTACCTTGACAAATCAAAGAAAACGAAGTTAAAAAACCCGCTATAAAATATATACCTGCTAAATAATTACTTTTCATCTATTCTCCCCTTAAAGCTTTTAACTCTTCGTACATAGCAAGTAGCTGTGCTTCTTTTTGAGCAATTAATTCTTCTTGAGTAGGACATTCTAATTCAATAAACTCAACTCTTATAAGTCCAGTTTCATCATAAATTTCATTTCTTATTAGTGCCATAATTATGCTGCTGTTAAATTTAATACGCAAAGAGTAGTTATTGATTGTGATAAAGTAACTGTTCCAAGTGTTGTTGGTGCAGTGGGGAAAGTTGCAGCTGCAGTTACACTATAATAAGATGCAGTAAAAGGAACAGTAGCGTGACCTGTAGATATTGGTGTCATTTGAGAATCGCTAAATATTTGAACTGTAACACCTAAATTTGCAAAAGTACCTAACCAATAAACTGTTCCTGCATTAAATGTAAAAGATACATTATGTGTTTTAACTCCCCCTGCACTACAATCTAAACTTGCACTTTCTATTAATTTAGTATTAGGCACACCATTTAAATCAGAATACACAAGTATTTTAATATTTGATAAAGCAAGACCACTTGCTACTAAAAGCTCAATTTTTGAAATTGTTAATGAATTTGCAGGGATAAACGGATATAGTGCAATGGTATTTGCTAATGTAGATGTATTAGAACCTATCGCTGTTCCGTTTGTACGCACACTATATGTCCTACCTGAAACAGGCTTAGTTAATATATGCACTCCAATAGGTAGTGATAAATCTCCACTGCCAACTAAAGTATTAGTATTAATACTTTTTATGTTAGTGCCACTTACTAAAGTATCTTGTAGTGATAAGTTACCACTACTTAAAATTGTAGCAGAATTAATTGTCTTTATGTTAGTGCCACTTACTAAAGTGTCTTGTACAGCTATGTTTCCACTGCCTAAAATTGTAGCAGAATTAATTGTCTTAATACTTGTACCACTTACTAATGGGGTTTGTAAATTTACATTACCAGAATTTAATATAGAAGCACTATTAATAGTTGTAATATTAGTGCCACTTACTAAAGTCTCTTGTAAGTCAATATTACCAAAACCTAATATAGAATTATTATTAATACTATTAATATTAGTGCCACTTATTAAAGTGTCTTGCTTTGAATTTAAAATATTTGCACCTGTAACCGATTTTGTTACATAACCACCTGCTCCATTGCTTTCACTAATTTCTATTAAATCAGTAGAAGCTATTGCTGAACCTTTTGCTGTTAATTGACTAATTTTTTTATCTGCCATTTTATTTTTTTTATTCTATTGCTCTATTATCGTTATTTTCTGTTATTCTTACGTCGTTTATTTCTGTTATTCTATATGGAATATTTTCGTATATAAGACCTATTCCTTGTGCGTGTAAACTTCCGTCACAACACTTTGTTGAGTAGCTTTTTCCGTCTTTACATAAGCAACCACGTTGACCACCTTTTGGACTTGTTCTTGAAGGTAAAGAACCCCAACTACTTCCCATTTTTTATTTTGTTTAAGTAAGTCTTTAACTTTACGATATTAACTTCCTTTGGTTTGTATGTTCTTAAATATACCATCCTATATAATTATTATTTGTGTCTGGAAACATATCGCTATTTGAATTTGTGTTGTATTCAGGAAACAAATCATTGTTATTACTTATGTAGTCAATAAAACGTTGTGTGTAGTGTTGTGCTATTTGTGTTTCCTTTTCAATTAAAAAATCTATTTCGCTTTTTTCTACACTCGTTGAATTTTCGGAATTGTGTTTGTAAACTCCTTTGTTTGAAATCGTGTAAGCTGCGAACGGCAAATAATACTTCATTGCTAAATGAATAAGCATTGGCTTTAAATAAGTCGTTGTAAGCGTTAAATAATTACCTGTTAATGTATTTGCTATGATGTCCGCTTTTATCTTGTTTAGGAGCTTCGTACCCGTGTAATTTTGCAAGTCTGTATCTTGTGCGATTTTAATATATTGTATAAAATTGTCCGTGTCAACGTTTCCGTTTAACGAAGTAAATTTAACTATGTCTTGTCGTGTAACTAAAAGTGCTTCTGCCATTATTGAAAACGTTTGTTAGAAGGTAAAAAACCGTGTGTGTTTGGTATGTCTATTGGACGTGTTGCAACTAAACTTGGATTAGTAACTACATAGCCAAATTTAGCGGCTTTTGCTTGTGCTAATTTTTTCGTGTTTGCGGTTATGTTTAAACCTGTTCCTTCAAATACTGCATAAACTTGTTTGTTCCAACGGTGGTGACAATTTCCACCGCCTTTATACAACCAAATAGAATAGTAGTCTGTTCCTTTAGGACCCCAACCTGCGTTAACAATTTGTGTACTCATATTTAAAATATCTTCTTTACGGTAAATCTTGTTTGCTTTTACCATTTGTGTACAAAACTCTCTTGGATTGTCCGTTACTTCGCCTTCGTATTTATAACGAACAACAAATTTTACTCCGTCAATAGTTTTGTCTTGCCTACTTGTTATGTTTGGTCTTGCGTCTCCTGTACTAACCAAGTTTACAATTTTGCTTAATAAACTTTGCTTTGGTTCTTTACTTAACAACTCGTTTTCTTCGTCGTCTGTATTGTAGTCAACTTCTTTTTCGTCTATTAATATCCAATTGTCTTGTGGTTCTTCGCCTAAATCAATTAACGGGTTTGTGTGTGCGCTTAATTCTGTTCCTGTTTCTTCAGCAACTTGTTCTGCGTTTTGCGTGTTTTCCAAGTCCGTAAACTCTAAAGGTTGTAAAGTCTTAAAGAATAACTTTAAAGCAACTCCGTTGTATGCTAAAATACTATCGAACGCATCTAATAATTCTTCTTGAAATGGTCTAATAACCATATTGTCAAAAAGAATACTTGAATTTTTTAATTCGTCTGCGTTACTTGAAAAGCCATTTGTTGAAGCAACTCCAAATAATAAAGGTGAAGTTATGTTGTGTCCTAACATTATTTTGCGTAAACATTCTTCGCTTAAATATGTGTAGTGTTCTGGAGCATCGTTTAACGGAATATCTTCAACTGTTGTTTTACTTTCAGCGTTGTTGTTAAAAGCTACAATTACTTTTTGTCCGCGACTTCCTGTTAACTTGCTTAAAACTTTGCTTGAAATAATACTTTGTTGTTCGTCTGTTGGAACACCGTTATTAAAGTTTACAACTTTAGTTCCGCTAAATCCGTTTTGTACTTCGTTAATTAAGTAGTCTGCAATTTCTTCTTCTAAAAGTGTATAAGGTACTGCACCTTGATAGTCAGGATATGCGTAATATTTCATTCCAACCGAATAAGGTTTGGAAAATAATATTTCTATTTTTTCTTTTCCATAACCAAAAGCGTTAAATCTAATTGGTGCAAACTTTTTAGTATCGTCCCAATTGTCCGAATAGTAGTAACCTGTTATGTTTCCGTCTTTGTCGCATTTTTCAGCTCGTAAAAGATTAACAGGTATATGATATGCTTTTAATATTTTGTCGTGTTTGTCGTTGTAGTGTACTTGAATAGCAAATTGTCCAAACATTTTTCTATCAAGAACCATTTTTCTAACGTCTTCTTTGTGAAATAAAGACATCATTTGCGCGTACTCGTTCGGCTTTTTATTAGCGTCAAGTGCTGAAAGTCCTTTTCCGTATATTAATCGCGCTACGTTGTTTATAATAGCGTTATTCGTTGTTGAATTGCTGTATCTCTCAATTAAAAATTGAAAGTATTGCGCTCCGTCTTCAGTTAAAAAGTCAACCCAATTTTCTCGGTTAGTTTCCGATACTACAGGTGACGTATAAGCCGACAAATTTAAAACGTGTAAATTATTCATATACTATAAAATCATTTGTTGTTGCATTACTTACATATTGATTGTTGTTAACCGAAAACGTAACTAAACTTTGTGCCGTGCAAAAAACACGGTCTTTATATATAATGGTTGTACCTACTCTTAAAACTAAATTGTAAAAATGTCCTTCTACTAAACCAAAAGTTGCTGTAATCGTGTTTATATAGTCTCCTGTTGTACTTGAAGTAATCGCTACAGGTGTTGTTACGTTTGTTTGTTCGTCTGTTAGTTCCATAACATTAAACGTATTGTCTCTTGGAATAAAACTAAATGTCTGCGGTGATGTAGAAGGTGTTAATACTATCATATTAGTATAATTAAATATTCGTGTTTTTGTTCTTTTTTTAAGACAAAAAAAAAGCCGAACTTTCGAACGGCTTTAAAAATAATTTTTTAAGTTTTAAGAAGTAATAATATTTGCAGTTGTCAAACCTGTAAATACTTTTCCTGAACCTACTAAATCTGAATCAGCAAAAGGTGAAGCAACGTTTAAATGATTTGCAGGAATTACTTCTGTTCCTACAAGTGTCAAAGTATAACCGTTTAAATCACCCATTGCAGTACCGTTAGAAACAAGTGCTGTGGTAACATCCATTCCGTGTTCTAAACCTGCTAAAAAGAAATTTCCTGCGTTTGTTCTAATTATTACGTGTGGACGACCCCAAGCAAGTAATTTCATTTGTTTTGTAGTTGTTGCATCTAAACCTTTAATTGTAAAAGTTAAAGTTTGTTCTGCAAAAGTTGTTCCGTTTTCTCTTGAACTTGTAATTGTTTGTTCAAAAGAATTTGCACCTTTTAAGTCGTACTTATACAAACTCATAGTTCCAGCAATAGTCGCTATTCTATCTGAATTATCAGTATCAACAGTTCCGTAAGTAATTGCACCTAAATCTCCGTATTTAATAAAGTAAATTGACTTTATACCGCCTACAAATTCTTTACAAACTTCAGCTCTACCGTGTGTTAATAAACAAGCCATTTTGTTTTGTTTTTAAATTATGAATAAAATAAAGCGCAGTTGCCTACGCTTTTTATTTAATATTATACTCCGTAAAGAACTACGTCTGAACCGATACCATATTGAACCGCTCCGTTGTAACGCATAATTACACGAACATTTTGAGAACCGTCTATATCAGCCATATCAATTACTTTAACAAGTGAATTGTCATTTAAAAGTCCGCAACCAAAATAAAGGTTATCTACTGTTGTTGCAACCATATTGTTTGCACCAAGTCCGTTAGCCATAAAGATTGGAATACCGTCGTAAGATAAACTTCCGTTTGTGTACCATTGTGTTCCTAGTGCGTTTGTTCCGTTTGAGCCAACATTTGAAACAAAACCACCCAAAGCACGAACGTACAATTTAGCAATCTTTTGTGAAACATAAATTCTTAAATTTTCGTTTCCGTAAAGTGCTGCTGGAATAGCATCTACTGTTCTTCCAATTTCGCCAATTACAGTTGTTGCATCTAAAGTTGTTGTCAATGGTGAAGATACGTCAATAACGTCTGCGTCTGCTAACATCAAAGTTTTAAAACCTGCAAATTCTCCTGCTGTTGCGTTTGTTCCGTTCCAAATTGTAGTTTCAATTTTAGCTGCAACTTTAGCTGCTACGTGTGCAATTAAAAAGTCTGAAAAAGATTTTGGCAACGTTTTAAACGATGAATAACCCATTTCAGCCGATTGCCAAGATTGTGCCAAGTCTGACTTGCAAAGTTGTAAATTTACTTGAAACTCTTCTGTTGTTAATACTCTTTCGGTAAGTGTAATAGTTGATGTTGGTGTAAAATCACACGTTGCGTTTGCAACGATGTCACCTGTTGCAACTTTTTGCATAACTTGTTTGTAAGTAATGTTTGGAAGTATAGTTACTCCGCCTTGCTCAAGTGTTGGTGCGCTTAATAATGCTGCTGCCAAATATTTACCCGCAAACTGACCTTCGTAAGTTGTGGTAATTGATGTTGTTGTACTTAAATTAATGTTTTTCATTATATAAATTTTTAAAGATTAAACTGTTGTAAATGTAATTGCAGCTGCTGTTGTTCCTACTCCTGAAACATACCAATTAACGCCGTCACAATTTAATGCTACAAAATCGCCAATTGTGTCAGCAGCGTGTGCAAAAGTAATTGTGTTTCTATTCGCTGAAGGTACATTAACTGAATTAACAATTGCTCCACCTTGAATAACGTTTGTTGCTGCTACAATTGTCCAAGCTGTAGTTGCAAATAATGCTTGTACTGAAAAACGGAAATTTAAACCCGCTGAAGTTGCTACCGCAGGAAGTGTAATTTGTGCCCCTGCTGCTGCATTCAAATAAAAAAGTTTTCCAGAATCCGCTGCGCTTAAAGTAGTTGCTGAACTAATTACTTGTGTTTGTAATACTTGACGTAAATCGTCATTTGATATTGAAATTAAAGTTCCACTCATTTTTTTTTATTTTAAAATTGTTAATATTTATTTGTTTATTTTTTCTAAAATTGAATCCATAATTGAACGTGGTCTTTTACTTGCGTATTGGAAGTGTTCAACTTCATTCGTGTTTTCAGGGTTAAATGAAATTGGCGTGATGTCTGAAAGTTCGGTTACTTCGTTTGTAACTTCGTCAACTTTAGACAACATTTCTAATTGTGCTTTTAACTCTATATTTTCTTGTGTTAATTTTTCTATTTCTGCAAAGAACGTTTCTTTAACTACGCTTTCAATTGTCTTCTTTGCGCTTGGTGTTACTGCTTCTGCTGCAACAGGAACTTCTGGAGCAACTTCGTCTTCAGGTGCAACTTCTTCAGTTGTTGGAGCTTCTTTAACATCCATTATAATTCCTTCAACTTCTACAACTAAAATACGTCCGTCTTCTAACTCATATTCTCCAATCGGAACAGGTATTTTTTGTCCGTCTTCCGTTACAATAAAAACTTCTTTATCCATTTCAAAAGCGTCTGCTTCAAAAATTGTTATTCCATCTGCTAACTTCATTGTTTCCAATTTTACTTCCATTCCTAAAAGTGTTTTGATTTGATTAATTACGCTTGTTTTCATATTTCGTGTTTTGCTTGTTTACTTATTCTTTTGGTAATTCTGCTTTTACTTTATTAATAATAGATATATATTTTATTGTTGATGCAACCCCTTCATTAATTATTTTATCATAATTAGTTATTTCATTTGGAACTGCTATTCCTAATTCTTTTGCTTTTGTTGTTAAGCTATTAATTAAACGTTGTGCTTCAGCTAAATTTTTACCCCAAGTTTCTGCGGATGTTTTCATATAACCTAAATGCGTTTGACCTGCTGCTGCATATAACTTAAATTCTTTTTTGTTATTTAATGCTGTAGCTATAACTTTTTTAACATCATCAACTAAACCCAATTCAATTTCGTGTTTTGCTAACTCCGTTTTGTTAGCAAGTTTGTTGTAAACGTTTTGTAGTGTGTTCATATTTATATAATTTAATTGTTTATTATTTGTTGTATTTTTATACTTAACGTCCTTGTCGTGTATAAGTTTTAGTATAATTTTTACTTGACTTTAAATTGCTATTTCGTGTTTTTGCGTGTACTCCTGCACGTTTAACTTTCGGTTTTTTAAGATGAACTTTAACGTTAGTTTGCTTCGCCATTTAAAATAATTTCTTTGATTTTATCCATTAAAATTTGTTCTTCATTTTGTAAACTCATTTCGTATTTGTCCGCAAAATAACCTTCAATAGAAAATCCTTTAACTTCACCAAGTTTTACTTTGTTCCAAATTTCATCGTTGTTTACTTTCATAGAAATTACCCAAGTACCTTTAGGAAAGTTAAATCCGTAGTTCATAGACTTGTCGTTTTTTCCTTCTGTAATCCAACTTTCGACAACACTCATTCCGTCTAACTTTTGTTTGTGTTCTAAAGTTGCGTTGTTCTGGTTGCTGTTCATAAAAAACAATTCACTTGCTTTTCTTACCGTTTCTTCACTAAAATAAATATAGTATTCTTCGTTCTTGTCGTTCTTGCGGTAAATTTGTTTGTTAGGTATTAAAGCCGCACCCATTAAAATACGCTTTTCAGCATCAACTTCTTTTAACTCTATTTCGTGTTTTTTTAGTGCTATAAAGTCGCTTTCGATTGCTGGACTTTCAACAACTGAAACTGCGTCTATTCCGCTTGTTTCGTCTTTTTCGTCAATGATTAATTCAACTATTCTATACATAATATATTAATTAAATTTTTGTTTGTTTGTTGTATTTTATCCTCCAAGTGTTGCGTTTGCTAACCTGTTCCTATCTAACGCCTGTTGTGAAGTTACTTGTCCTGAAACTACATAAGCTTGTATAGGTTGTTGGTTTAAACTTGCAAGTTGATTAACGCCACTTTGTCCAACTACGTTAAATTGTGGTGCGCTCATTGTTGGAGCTGTTGCACCGCCACCGCCACCACCACCGCCTACACTACCTGAAGGCGCACTTCCACCGCCTAATGTTTTTAATGCCTTTGCTGTTGCCGCTATGTTTGCAGCTATTCCTATTCCTGTACTTATGTTGTTTAATGCTATAACAGGAACTGCGGAAACCCCACTTGAAGCAATTGCTTGTGGTGTTGCTAATGCACCTGCGTTTGCTAATTTATTTGATATAATCATTTTTGCAATACCAATTGCACTTTCAGCTATAACCGCAGCTTTTTGAACTCCTTTTGATTTTTCAAATAAACCCTTAATAAGTCCAACACCTTGCGAAGCTACATCTAAAGCTTGTTGTTGAATAGCTATTTTTTGTTCAGTTTCTGCCTTTGTTATTTCTATTGATTTTTCGCTAATTAATTTTTCACCTTCAAGTCTTTTAGTTCCTGCCGCTACCATTTCAGAAATAATATTTTGAGAATTTGTTAATCTTGTATTTGATTCTGAATCGTCATATTTTTTGTTTATTGCTGCTAAACCTAAACGCTTTTCTTCTTCTAATAATGCAACATCAATTTTGGCTTTTTTACCTTCTTCAATTAGTTTAGTATATTTTTTATTTATTGCGTCAACTTCTTTTTCTTGGTCTGTTAAATTACTAACTCGTATTTCTTCGTTTAAACTTGCAATATTTTCATTTAATGTTTTAACACGTTCTAATTCAGTTTTAGCAGCTTCTTCGTTTTGTTGTTTAATTGCTTCGTTGTGCGCTTTGTTTGCGTCCTTTATTTTACTATTGTTGTCGGTTAATTCTTGTCTAACTTCAACAGCGTTTTTTCTTATAATGTCCGTTTTTTCTTTAATCGCTGTTTGTAATTCTTTGCGTTCTTCTGTTACAGCCTTTCGCGCTTCAGTTGTTAGTTCTCTTTGCTTTGTTATTTGCTCTTCAGTTGCACCACTATTAATTAAATTGGCTAAAGTATTTTTATTCTTTTCGTAAGTATCTTTTGCAGTTGCTAAAGTTGATTTTTCTAAAGCGATTTGTGCTTCTGCGTGTTTTAATGCTAATTTTCTTAATGACTCTGAACTTGCACCTGAAGCTTTCGCCATTTCGTATTCGTGTCCGTTTTTTGTTTTTAATGCTTCACTTGCTTTTTCACTTGTTTTTATTTGTTGCTTTAATGCAGCATCATTCTTTTTAATTGCCGCTTCATTTTTAGCGTTTGCTTGTTCGCTTGCTTGAAACATTGTAATCAACTTGTAACCAACTGCTATTAAAGCAATAGTTGCCGCTATAATTGCTCCAATAGGATTTAATGACATTGCTAAATTATAAGCATATTGAGCCGCAGTCATTATTTTTTGAAATACTGTATTTGCTTTTATTACCGCTCCAAGTTGTTTAAAACTATCTATGCTTTCACCAATTGCTTGTGCGCCTGAAGCTAAAGCCATTGCTCCTTGAACTTTTAACAATGCTTTTTCTACGTCTTCGTTTTGTTTTCCGAACGCAGCCATTGCTCCTGTAACAACAGAAAAACCACCTGCAACGCCTGTAAGCGAACCGCTCAACGCTTTAAACTTTGCATCTGGGTTAAACGCATCAGTCAACGCTTTTGCGTCACTTATTTTGTCTTTTAATATAGCCGCTTTTTTTGCCGCTTCAACTGCCTGTGCTGAAGTTGCGCCAAACTTATCCGCCAAAGTTTGAACTTCAACTTGTGCTTGTTTAAGTTGTTGTTTTAAATTGCCTAAATTAGAACTTACTTCTAATTCAATTACTTTTTTTTCAGCCATTATTATTTAGTTTTTTTTCTATTAACCTTTTTCGTTGTGCTTGTTTCCATTGTTCTTTAATGGAAGTAGTAAATTTATATTTACCCTTTGCTATGTCTATGTTTTCGCTTTCTCCGTAAAAGTCACTTAATAAAAGCATTTCAATTATTTTGTTTATCATTTTTGGTCTATTATAATATAGTTTAAGTCTTGTGTTCCGTTATTGTATGTTGTGGTTAAAGTTAAAGTAATTGTACGTGCTACGTTAATTGGTACGGTTACGTCTAAATAACCTTCAGCTGTAAATTTAGCGTTTGACAAAGTAACGTTACTTGCGTTACCGCTTTTTGAAATACTTACATCGTTTGCGCCATTTGTATATAAGATAGCAAAACGTAAAGTGTTTCCTGTTCCTGTAGGTGTGTCAACAATTCTAATTGGTTTTACTTCTGCAAAGTCATTAATCAAAGTAAAATTAACTTCACCTGTTGTTAAATCGCTTTGCATTTCATTAATTAAATAACGTTTGTCTCTTATTATTAACCTATCATTTAACTGAAGTCCTGTTAATAAAGAAACAGGTAAAATACTTTTAACTTTTACAAGTCTATTTTTTGGGTTGTATAAATTAACTAAATAACTTTTGTAATATAAAGCGTAAAGTGTGTTTGGGTTGTTTACTAAATAGAAGCTTGAAATTTCTTCACCAAAGTTTAACGACAAAGGAATTAAACCTGTTTCAAATAATACTTCGGCATCTTGTCCAAATGGAACGTATTGCGCTATGTTTGGTAATCCACCGCCCCAATGTATTTTGTCTCCTGCTGTCAAAGTTGTTAATGTATTCATATACAACAAAACAGGTTTCGGAATATAAGGCGCTAACTCTTTGTTTAGGCAATAACCTACTTGTAAATTGTTACCGAAATTATTATGTAGTAAGTTTTCAAATGGACTTTCTATTTTGTATTCTCCACCGTCATAGTTCCAACCTATTTTCGTGTTTCCGTAGCCGTGTGCGTCTGCGTTTAATGGACTTTCTAAAAAGTATTTATTTAACATACATTCGCTATCTTGATATTTAAACTCAATAGACTTATAAAGTTTCATTCGTTCAATTTCAATGCTTGTTATGTCGGTGTATTGTGTTATATCAACTATTGCGCCTTTGCTATACCAATACGGTAACGGGTCAAATGTAAATACGTTCTTCGTGTTTGAGTAAACAGTTAAATTAAACTCTTTGCATATTCCAGAAACAAAATCAGAAATTTTCATATCGGTAGCAGCACCTTGTAAATTTGTTAAATTAACTGTAGTTGCTGTTGATGTCGCTGTTGCTGTTTCAGTTACTATTGAAGACGTACTTGTATTGTAATATAATCTTCTATAAAGTATGCTAATGTTTATTGTAAACGGAACAAGTGGAATTGTATAACCCCTAATTTTAAACGTATAAATTCCGTCGTTATCAATTTCAAATGGAAAATTTTGAACATCTGAAGCTGTATCGCCTCCAATACAAGCAACAAAAACATTATTTTTGTACATATCAATTACATATTCACTTGGACTTGGGCTTAAACTTGTAACTGTTAAATCTAAACCGTGACTTACTGTGCTTGTTGTTTCTACTTCTAATGGTGTAAATGTATTTGTTGTTATATCAAAAGCACTTGACAAAGTACCGCTAACGCTTAATAAGTCTAAATCTACTACAGGAAAATTACCAAAAATGCTTTTATTTTTAAACCATAAAAATGCTTTTTTAAATAAATCTGAAGTTAAAAAAAGACCGTTAAATGTTATTCCGTATTTACTTTCAATTAAATCAAAAATACTTGCAACTCTAACCGCAGGAAATAACTCGGTAAAAACTATTTCGCCGTTTACGTGGTTTAAATTGTTATCGTTGTTTGGAGTATTGTCATACCAATTTGGAACGTTTGCAGTAGGTAAAGGAACACTTGAACCAAATTGCCAAACTCTATTAGAAGTTATTAATGGGTAACGAACATTATAATCGGTTACTGAACTGTCTATTGTTACTCGGTTATAAACTTCCGTGTTTGTGTAGTTGTGGTCTAACGTTGTATAATCTAATTGACTTAATTTGTCTTCATTAAAATAGTCTTTTAAAGAAACTCCTGCTCCGTAAAATGTTACTGAATAACTATCCGGCTTTCCATTTTTTAAATTTGCTTTTTCAAGTTGTATTTTTCCACGCCTAAATAAAACCGTATCAACTTCTATATATGCGTTGTATCGGTTTTGATAGTCAATAGTTGCGTTTACGTCGTTTTGGTAAAAGTGCTGAAATATTGCGTTGTTTATCGGTGAACAAGGAATAGTAAAACCTTGCGAAAAGTCTGTAAAGATTTTACTTATATCTGAAATATTTTGTATTGTCGAACTTACGGTAATTTTTTCATCGTTGAATAATTCTAAACGTGAAAAATTTAACTCGGTTTGCGCTAAAGCTGTTTCTATAAATATTGCTACTTGCCTTTTCATCAGATAACTGAATTAATAACATCGTATGTAAACTCAAAGTCTAAAGTATAATTAATTTGCTTCGTGTTTATACTCTTAAACAACTCCGTGCTTTTAGTATTAATCTTTGCAGGTTTGTTATCTATTAGAATTCGTTCGCTTAACATTATTTGTTTTAAAACTTCCTTCCAATTTTCGTAAACCCAACCTGTGTTAACTTTAATACTTTTTTTGCCGTTAGTGTTAAATGTTTCTCTTTGTCCTTCTAAAGCGTTGTAAGTAGTTACGCCTGATGTTGTGGTAAATGTTTGCATCAAATTGTATTCCGTGTTTTCAACGCTGAAGGTGTCGTTACTTGCCTTAAAGAAAAACTCACGTTGCCAAGCTCCGTATCTATTTACAAAGTCAATTATAACAGGTGTGTATTTACATTCTTCTAAAGGATAAAAATACCAAGTTGCTTGAACTGCTGAAGCTGCGTTTAAAATTTCTACTTTGTTACCAACGTTTACGTTTGCAGTTCTTACTCGTGGAATGTCAAAGACGTTTGCTGTTGCTCCAAGAACTAAATTTGTTATTGAAGGTGTTGAATCAAAACTTGTATATCGTGCTGTAAAATTTGCTCCGACATTTACTCGTATTTTTCCAGCGTATTGCGTAGGTAAATAATAGTAATTAGATATATCAAGTCCGTAATCGCCTAAATCATAGTTTACATTGTTTTCATAATACCCGTAACCATTAAACGCTTTGTAATCAGTTGTGTCTAATGGCGTATAAGTAGAACCTACTAACTTATATCTTTTAACCCTTACGTTTGCGTATTGGTTTAATGGTGTAATTACTTGTGAATCTCCACTTGTAGAACAAGCAACGTGACTTATGTATTCTTGTATGTAAGAACTTATGTCGTAAAGTGTTTCTATGTTGTTAGAAGCCGGTATTAATTTACTTAACGTGTATTGTGGTGTTCCTGTAAAAGTTGTTGTGTTGCTTATAAACAATTCTACCTTTGAGCCGTTTTGTGTTGCTTCTGCAATCCTAATTATATACGGAGACCGTGTAAATATATTAGCCATTATTTCTTTTCGTTTTTAAATTGTGTGTCTTTAAATAAATTCATTGCATCCAACCCAAACTTTTCTACAAGTTCTTCAGGCAATCTTTTAAATGCGCTTTCAAATGGTTTAGTAAAAAACAAACTCGGTTTTATTCCTTGTGCAAATATTCTTTTCTGTAACCAAAAACCCAAAGTCTTATAACCGCCTTTTGCAAATGTTCCGTCTGCGTTTCTAAATCTTATATTCTTTTTTTGCGCCCATCTACTCAAAGGTTCAACAGGTGGCATTTTACTTTTAAAACTAAATGGACTATTCGGAGCTTTTTGTTTTCCGTTTTTTACTAAACTCGGGTTTGCACCCTTAACTCCTTTGTCTTGAAATTGCCCGTATTGATTCATTTCAAAGTCCATACTTAACGAATTAGGCATTGCCTTTACATTTCCCTTTAAACTTTGATAAAGTCCTTTAGAAACGTTCTTTTGATTTCGTGTTAAATTCTTTCGTGCTTCTTTTATTACGTAATCACGAAACCTTTCAAGTTCTTTTTGTACTTCCGATTGTTTCATCTTAACAAATAGTCATTTCGTTTGGTGTTACTACGTCAAAAGTCATAGTCCAACCTGCCATATAATTTTCAAACCGTTCTGTAAATGGTTCTAAACTTGCCGTGCCTTCAACCATAAATAAATCGTATGCTAAACTTCCGTGTTTTATTATTTCATACGCTCTATTTAATACTGCGTGTTGTGTATTGAGTACGTCAATTTCGTTGTCGTTGCCTAAAAATATATTTGTTGTTGCGCTCTTGGATAAGTCTACAACATCCATTGCTATTAAACTAATATTCCAAGTTGTTGTGCGTTCGTCTAACGTGCAGTTATTTACCATAATATGTAATAAAGGAAATATTGTTTGTTTGCTTAAATCAACTTTAAATATATCTCCTTGTGTTACCGTGTTAACAATAACGTCTGCGTCAAAGTGTGTTTTTAGTTTGTCTAATAAGTTATAATAACCTGTCATCGTTTTAGTTTATTAAGTTGGCGTTGTTCAATTTCTTGCTTTTGCTTTTCGAAGGTAAGATAGGTGAGACATTGAGTAAGTCGATAGCTGGTGACTGTGTCAAATCTTGTAATGTCTCCTTGAGCGAGTGCATAAATTGATTGATACCAACCCCATTGTTTTCCAAATTGAGCTTGTTCGCTAAACTCGTTTCCGTCTTCTTGTTCGTTTTTATCTGCCGTTCCAAATAAGTAAGCGTAGCTGTCAATAATTCGCTTCCTAAATTCCAAAAAAAAACACTTGAACTTATTGCTATATCAACAGGCGTGAACTTCATTAATTCGTGCATTTCTTCCATTGGTGTGTAATCAACTATTTCGTACTTATCCTTGAACTTCATCTTTATTGGTCGGTACATAACAGCCATTGCTTTGTGATAGTCTTCCCACTTCAGTAAATTGTTTTCAAGGTCTACGTATTCGCCAAAACTTATTTCTTCAAGGTTAGTTATAAATCCAAATTCTTGTGTGCCTATTTTAAACGTTGGTTGAAATTTCGGCTTTTGTTCAAACAAGTTTTTAAAGTGTACTATTAATTCGTTTAAACTTGTCAACTTCATTTTTACAATATCTTTTAATTCTATACCGCAGAATATTTGTATCATTTTTTGCGCTATAAATTCTTCGTCATTGCTTCCTTCCTGAACCTTTAAAAATTCTTGGTAGCTTTTTAATGGAATTTCACTTAAAGTTGTTGGTACGTTTATTTCTA
>Ga0214919_10004701_pt1 | contig 19797 bp, 36 predicted proteins | sample LL1503_MetaG_FD_177994 | JGI IMG/M metagenome (GOLD analysis project Ga0214919, IMG submission 177994) | Freshwater microbial communities from Lake Lanier, Atlanta, Georgia, United States - LL-1503 | ecosystem: Environmental > Aquatic > Freshwater > Lake | place: USA: Georgia | collected...
GATATCGTATTTCACTGGATCTATGTCACAGATACCCAATGCATACATGCAAAGCGATCCTGCAACCGAACCCCTAGGAACTGCCATGATGCCCTGACTACGCGCATATTGCACGTAATCCTGTACGATCAGGAAATACCGTCCATATCCCGCCTTGCCAATGATTCCCAATTCATACTCTATTCTCTCCATCCATGCATCCGTCATGTCACCACGCTTGGACAATCCCGCAAGCACCTCCTCACGGAGCTTGCTCATCACCGTATGTCCAGCCGCAATCTCGAACTCCGGCAACATCACCTTCGAGAAATCCAACTCCACGTTGCACATTTCCGCTATCCGCAACGTGTTGCGTAACGCATGCTCAGGAAATGCCTTCCGCATCTCCTCATAGGACTTGACATAATACTCGCCATAGGGACGGATACGGAATCTCGACGGATCATCCAATGTCGATCCCGTCTGAATCGCCAACAACACATCATGCGACTTTGCATCCTCACGCAACACATAATGACTGTCACAAGCCGCCACTACCCCCAGCCCCTTCTCCTTCGCCAAGGCAAACAACAAGGGGTTCAGTCTCTTCTGCTCATCCAACCCATGATCATGCACCTCAATGAAGAACCGATCAGCACCCACCATCGAGAGATACCGATCCACCAACCGGCGACCCTCACTCCCGTCCCCATGCAAGAACGATTGCGCCACCCCACCACCCATGCATCCCGACAATATCACCAACCCATCACTGTGACGCCCAAGCGCCTCAAGATCAATCCGTGGCTTGTAATACATCCCCTTCATGTGCGCAAGCGAAGTCAACTTGAGGAGATTCTGATACCCTTCGACATTCATCGCCAACAAGGTCAGATGCGTCTGGTGCCTGTCCAGCACCGGATCCTTCCGATCCAACGGCCCAGCCGCCACATACGCCTCTACCCCAAGGATCGGCTTTATTCCCGCCTCACGCGCACCACGGTAGAACTCTATCGTTCCGTACATTCCCCCATGATCCGTCAACGCCACCGCTGGCTGCCCCAACTCCACGACACGCCCCACCAACTCCCCGATCCGTGACCTCCCATCAAGGATCGAATACTCACTGTGATTGTGCAGCTGAACAACCTGTCCACTCATCGGTGCTTCCTTTTTGAGGAGTATAGCAGGATCAACAGTTCTGGAATGTCGCTTTTTATTTTTTTATTTTTTTCGTGCCCCCCATCCGGTAGGTGACGGGTATCCCGGTATCATGTATACTCCGTAACGGGAACTAGACGATTCTCCCCTTTACACTCTTCCCGGATAGTACCGTATTCCCCGTCAGGTATCTCTTAGGGGTTACTATCCGGGAATTTTTTTTGAAAATTTTTTTTGCAAATTTTTTTCGGAAAATGGGAAGGAATGTGTGGGGAGATGGGGTGCCGGGGAAAAGGATATGTGATGGGGCTTATATTATATACTGGGCTAGCCCCAGCCCCAGCCCCTAGAGGGTAGTCCTTAGGGCGTCCCACGAGGCGGGCCTGCCTCACGGCTCAGAGGGTCGATCATGGACCCCCACACCCCCCCGGGCCTGCCTAGGGGGCCTGCCTAGGGGGCCTGCTATCACCATGGTACACAGTCTGATCGCACGATGGATACTGTTCGCTGCGCTCACAGTCCCATCTTAACGGGGGACTCTGTCCCCCGTACCCCCTGCAACGGGGCTTCGCCCCCTGACCCCCTCTGTGCGTTCTTCAAGATCAATGCACTGAAGCCATATCGCCATCTCGTTCCTGATCGATCATCGTTACGTCACAGATGAGGAGAGAGTCCCCACCTCCCACAGAGGCTGAGGCACACCTGATGATGTCATGCACTCTCCTGACTATCCTCACTTGTTGTTGCAGGGCCATCACTACGTCACAGATGAGGAGAGAGTCCCCACCCCCCACAGAGGCTGCAGAGTTTCTGTCCAATCATTGGACACTTCACACTATCCTTGTGCGTTGTGGTGACAACGCAGCGTATCGTGTTCATTTTTTTTCTCTCGCTTCGCGAGGTATCATTCGCTCACGCGAATGATGTGTTGATAAGTGGAGGTGACACATGTCACAAGACAACTACAGAACTGCGGTTCTGTCCCAGTTTGGGGCGGAAGCGCTGGCCACGTTGGAGGTGGATAACAACGTCGAGTCCGGGGGTCACACGCCCCTCGGATGGGGCGTGTGGGTCGAGGACACGGATTCCAACAGTGGAACCCACGGGCGCAGGATCGTCGTTGATCCGAGGTATGCAACGTTTTTGGGCAGGTGGTGCCTGCCGTGGATCTTCTGCCCGAAAGGGCAGGGCTGGGCACGGGAGGTGCTGGGAGACTTCTCCTAGCACCTCCTCTCCCGTCACCCGGCGTTCCTCGAAAGAGGGGCGTCGGGTGGCTCTTTTTTTCGTTTGCCCTAATCCCACGATGGATACTGTTCGCTGCGCTCACAGTCCCATCTTAACGGGGGACTCTGTCCCCCGTACCCCCTGCAACGGGGCTTCGCCCCCTGACCCCCTCTGTGCGTTCTTCAAGATCAATGCACTGAAGCCATATCGCCATCTCGTTCCTGATCGATCATCACTACGTCACAGATGAGGAGAGAGTCCCCACCCCCCACAGAGGCTTTGACGTTGTGGCAAGTGTGGTGGTTACGTCACAATCACGGAACAAGCACGCTCTCACCCCACACCATCGCAACCGCCCCAGTTCATTAATCCCCACCCAACACCGAGGCTGTGACGTTGTGGTGACATATATCGAAAAGACTTGATTTTTTTCTCTCGCTTCGCGAGGTATCATTCGCTCACGCGAATGATGTGTTGATGAGTGGAGGTGACACATGAACGAACTGTGTCTCCGGGGACATCGTCCCCGACTAGAACACGATGGGTCGCCCCGCGTCGCCACGCGGGACGACCTTGCCAACATGTTGGAGAGCACCGCCTTGGAGATGCTGCGCATCGCCAAGGCACTCCGATCCGATGGAGTCATCGAGGAGACTTACTATCTCCAACATGACATCCACTTGGCCAGCACCACGCTGGAGGCTTTTGCCTCCGACGGGTTGCTCGACCCCGCGTGATTCACACCCGGCGTTCCTCGAAAGAGGGGCGTCGGGTGGCTCTTTTTTTCGTTTACCCTAATCCCGATGGATACTGTTCGCTGCGCTCACAGTCCCATCTTAACGGGGGACTCTGTCCCCCGTACCCCCTGCAACGGGGCTTCGCCCCCTGACCCCCTACTCGCGTTCTTCAAGATCAATGCACTGTGGCCATAGCACCATCTCGTTCCTGATCGATCATCACTACGTCACAATCACGGAGCAAGCACGCACTTCCCCCACACCATCGCAACCGCCCCAGTCTCTTAATCCCCACCCAACACCGAGGCTCTGACGTTGTGGAAAGCATGGTGGTATCGTGTCAAATCGCAATCACGTTGTGGCGACATACATCGAAAAAACCTGATTTATTTCTCCCGCTTCGCGAGGTATCACTCGCTCACGCGAGTGATGTGTTGATAAGTGGAGGTGTCAACATGGACACGCGCACAACACCGTACAAGCACGACTTTCGTGCACTTCCCGCAGTCAAGGGACTCCGGCAACGCCCGTCGCCCCGAGTTTGCGAAATCCTGCTGGCCCCAATCGACGATGAGACCCTGTTCGGGCTCATCGAGAAGGCCAGCCACCGGGGCAACGCGCAACTGTTGATCCGCGCTCTAATCAGCCTGCGCAACCCGCGCAAGAGGCTGACCCGGGGGAACTTGGAACTCCTCCGGCGGTTTGGGCCTCTTGCGCAGTCCCTTGACTCGCATGCAATAGCGAAGATAGATGCCGAGAACTTCATCATCTGGCGTCACAACGCCATTGTCCGGATGGTCGCCGGACAGCGAAGCGTGGAGGAGACCATGCGTCTCCTCCGAGTCGGGGGAGACGTAGACTACGCCTTCGCAAACGACGACCTCCCAGAATGGGGGGGGTTGTACACCATCGTCAGGATGTCCTCCATCTAGCCCTGCCCTAACCCGGCGTTCCTCGAAAGAGGGGCGTCGGGTCTCTTTTTTCCGTTTACCCTGATCCCACGATGGATACTGTTCGCTGCGCTCACAGCCCCATCTTATTGGAGGACTCCGTCCTCCAAACCACCTGCAACGGGGCTTCGCCCCCTGACCCCCTACTCGCGTTCTTCAAGATCAATGCACTGAAGCCATATTGCCATCTCGTTCCTGATCAATCATCACTACGTCACAATCACGGAGCAAGCACGCACTTCCCCCACACCATCGCAACCGCCCCAGTCTCTTAATCCCCACCCAACACCAAGGCTGCCACGTTGTGGCAAGTGTGGTGGTATCGTGTCAAATCGTCCCCCCACCGAGGCTGCCACGTTGTGGCAAGTGTGGTGGTATCGTGTCGAATCGTCCCCCCACCGAGGCTGTGACGTTGTGGCAAGTGTGGTGGTATCGTGTCGAATCGTTCCACCCCTCACCGAGGCTGCGGTGTCACTTTTTTTGTAGTGCTACGAGTTCTTTTGTGAGCAGACCATTTCATTCATTCAAATCACCCGATTATCATTATTTTTTTTCCCCCGCTTCGCGTGGTGTCACTCGCTCACGCGAGTGACATATTATTGAATGAGGCGCTGTCTCAAATAAAACGGGAATCTCCCTTCCCTGAAAGGATTTTTTCTCCCGCTTCGCGGGGTGTCACTCGCTCACGCGAGTGACGTGTCAACTTATGAGGCGATGCCTCACCCAAGCCACGGGGAAACCCCCCACGAAAGGCTCCACATCATGAGCGGCGAACCTACCAAGACGCTTGTTGTCGCGCGGGGCGCAACCACCGCCAAGGCCATTACACCCAAGGGTGACCTTGCACCATTCGTCAAGCCCGTGGGCTGGACGAGCGTCCACTTTCCCGTCTTCTTCTCCGCCGACGGATTCGTTGGCAACGACATCCTCCCCTTGAGCAACGACCACGTCAGCCGGTTGTATCGCACACTCAAGGCAACCGAGACCGCACTCGTTGTTCAGTTCGAAAGCGCCACTGGGGAAGACGCGGCCTTCTTTGAGGGCCAACTCGGGAGTATTCAGGCCATCCTCGGCAGTCTTGCCGAGATTCAGGCCGACAACCGAGGCCTCATGGAGTACCGCGCTCAAGCGGCCCTCGGGACTGGCGGGTACGCCAGCAAGATCGCCGCGGACGACGCAACCTTCATGACGAAGGTTGACGCCGCCAAGGCCCAAAGGGCGGCCACTCGCGGAGCCAAGGCTTCCTAACCCACAAGCCCGGAGTCTCCTTGAAAGAGGGGGCTCCGGGCGGCCCTAGGGCCATTGACATAGCAGAAGGCCGCTAGGGGACAAGAACGGGACTGCTGATCTTCCCAAATCCGCGAGGTATGGGATCAAAGATCACCAGTAATGCCTTGTTCCTGAAGAGACTGCTTTCGCGATGTGTGTTGTAACTTCCTGAGGCCGCGAGGATCAGGATCAAAGGGTTGCAGGGCATTGCGATAATCAAACATGCGGCGCACACATTTACACCTTGGAGGTGAAAAATGGCGGAGTCGGTTCAGCGGCAACTTCGGCGTCGTGAGGAAGAGCGTGCGGCAGCCAACCGCATGCGCGTCGAGCAACTCCGGGGCGTCGAGATGCCCCACTGCCCACCACAGGAATGGTGGTACACTCGACAGACGATGGATCGCAGAAATGCGACCGCCTGTCGGCCCAATCGCGGAGGGTAAACCGCGACAGGTTTTCGGTCAACCTGAATAAAAACCGACACAACCTGCAAGGACGAATAAAATGGCGATGGACATCTCCAACGATGCGGCACACATGATTCTCACCAGCCTATTCACGAAGGTGGCACCAGACATGGTGGAGCCTGACAGGAAGTTCGTGGCTGCATTCCCCAACTGGGAGACCCAGTACACGTGGGAAAGTTGTCCAAACTCCTGCGATACCCCGAATAATCTCATGAACTTCGAGATGTTCTGGGGAATCGTCCGGAGCGAGGAAGGCGAAGACCTCTACAATCTCTTCGAGTACGAGATTTCTTCCTACCTCGACTTCTGCCATGAAGAGATGTACAAGAATCTCAAGAGGAATCCGTTCGAATCGTTCGAAGCAGGGCTGATTGACTTCAGCGGCCCGTTTGCGAGAATCGATGTCGAGTGTCTGGCGAAGTTGGCTGTAAAGGTATATGAGGAATACCTAGCCACCAAGTAAGCACCGGAGTTGGCAGACCTCCTGAAAACTGCCAAACACCGCTAAAGGAAAAACCCCCATGAAGTGCTGCTCACAGTGTAAAGTCGTTCTAGACGACAAGAACGACAGTGGTCTCGCAGGGCCACTTAGCCCGCCCCTCTGCTGGACATGCTTCACAAACAACGTTGACGCGTTGACAGCATACATCGCTGCAGCGCCAGACGCACGAACCGCAGGACGCCGATACGCAGCGGGAGTGGTTCCCCTAGGGGAGTCTCCAGCAGCAGCAAAAGCGTTCCTGAAATCGTAACACACGGAGTTGGCAGATCTCCTAAAAACTGCCACACACCGTCAAGGAAAACAAAAATGTATATCTGCAACAGAACGCCACACGTCATTCGCATCTACAAGGAAGCCGACTGCGTGGCAGACGAAACCAAGCGGGGAGCATTTATTTCAAGCGCAAAGTTCACTCATGTCCCGGCTGGCGAGGAAGCAACGGTGCGCTACAACGAAGACGACAAGAAGCGCGTCACCCACGAATGTGAAGGAACCAAAGACGAGGCAGGACATATTTCGACAAATACGTGGCTCCACCATGCACAGTTCCCCGTCGAAGTAACCATAACGTCAATGGCAGACAGCGCCGTCTACTTCAGCCCAACAGATTGGGCAGAACCGTACACGTACTACATCGTGTCATATCAGTTCTATCAGGCAGCGGCGCGAGTAGGCCATGCTCACCTTTCGCGAATGGTGACCGTTGGGCCAGCGGTAAACGTCAACGACCCTGACAAGCGGGGATGCGCCGGACTTCGGCGAGACTGAACTCGGAGTTGGAAGATCTCCCCAAAACTTCCACTGACAGCCCTGCGTGCATCTGTGCGCAGCCACTAGCCATGGCGGAGTTGAATCTTTCAGTATTGGCAACTGCCAAAGCGAGAAAGATCGGAGGATCTCCGGGCTTGAAAACCTCCACAAGGCCCACATCACTTGGCCAGTGACGGAGTTAGTCGGCTTGCGGGGCAAGAAGGCGCGGGAGTCTCCGGGGCTAAAACTCCCACCCATTACAGCCTGAAAGGATGATAAGAAACAGTCGCCTGCATCCGAAAGGGTGACGGGCGAACACAAACGCAAAGGAATAAAAAAAAGACATGATCATCACGGTGAAACTGCGGTTCGAGGACTCCGCGGAGGCGGAAGAGGCATCGGGGAGGACGGGTCAACCGCTTCCCAAGAGCATGGACGTTGAACTGCCGGGGTACTCAATGAACGTTCCATTGACGGAGGCGTGGAGCGAGGACATCGTGTACGAGAAGGTTGCCGAGATGTTGACGTATCTCGGCATGGGCGGGTTGGAGTTCGAACTGGTAGACTGAAATCGGAGTTGGAAGATCTCCCCAAAACTTCCACTAACAGTGCCCAGATCACTTGGCCAGTGACGGAGTTAGTCGGCTTGCGGGGCAAGAAGGCGCGGGAGTCTCCGGGGCTAAAACTCCCACCCATTACAGCCTGAAAGGATGATAAGAAACAGTCGCCTGCGCCCGAAAGGGTGACGGGCGAACACAAGCGCGAAGGAACACACATGATGAAAATCGTCTCGCCAGTCTACTTGCCAACAGATCTGGAGACCTGTCACGGAGTCATCAAGAGCCTGCATGCAGATCTTGACGGCATGGTGCGGTCTGCAAGATCGGCAGAAATCCAAGCACGCGACAGTGCGTCACAGGCACGTCTCCGGGAAATCGAACTGCAAGAACAAGTCGAATACTGGAAAAGCAAAGCCGAAAAGAAAGCGGCTCCAGTCATCAAGTCGATCTACAAGGACTGACATCAGAACCCAGCGGAGAACCCCCTACTCCGCTGGGTTGCTTCCTCCCAAAGGAATAAAAATGAGCGGATTTGGCACGCACACAGAGCACATGCGCATGGAAGACGAAGACATGCGCATTATTGCAGAACTTGTTCGTGACTACGACGAAACGAACAAGGCGTATGGAAACCTCCGACGCGGATTCTCCACCCCAGAAGAAATCAAGTATCTTGTCGAAAAGCCAGAATGGGACGACAAGGAAATCCGTGGGTATCTGATCGCAACACCGCCAAATGCTCCTATGAGCAAATGGGAAACTCCACTGCCTGCAGGCGGAGAATACCCAAGTTTCGGGTATCAAATCCTGTACGGGTGGTTGAACCATGGAAACCTTCAGGGCAAGATGGTTGAACTGTACAGGAAGTCCAGATTCTACAACCCAAACAACAAGCATATGATCGTAACTTGGGTAGAGTTGAATCAGTTCGATCTAGAAGAAATCGCAAACGAAGTTGCAATGGATTTGCAAAAGGAAAACGAATCGCATTTCTGGCACAAGTCGTATCGGATGGTCAATGAAGACCTCTCGGCAATGGAACTAGCCAAGCAAGCGGTAGGGGAAGGCTACCGAATCTTCTACACCTGCGACACACAGATGTGATCGCAAAGGGTTGTCGGTGAACCCTCACAAAAACCGTCATACACTTACGCGGAGGCTACAATGTACCAGCAGTACATCCCGGACAGCAGCCTGAAGACACTGCAACAGGCAGTGCAGGTACTCAAACAACTGTATGAGCGTCAGATTACCGGAATCTCCAACGAGCGCAACTACAAGTTGCTCGAAACGGAGAAGGAAAACGCGACATGGCAGGAGCGCGACGAGCGAAACGCGCGTCTGCGCGAAGCAATGACATCAACTGAGCCAAGGTTGGCAGAGTTGCACAAGATGAACGACTTGGTCTCCACGCTGGAGACGCTCGTGTCAGCAAGCGTCAAGTACTACAATGACGACGCTGGACAAGCCTGTCCAGTGTGCAGCAAAGTATTCGAAACCAAGGAAGTCGAAACCACAGAACAGTTCTAAACTGCACGGAGTTGGCAGATCTCCTCAAAACTGCCCTCAAAAAGGAAAAACATGTTTCTGGAAGACCACGAAAAGGACGAGATCGCAAACGCACTGTTCAAGAGAATGATCAATCATTCCTCTGATCTCGCAGCCGCGCATCTTCAGAATACGCGTACACCAAAAACGCAAAGGCTGTACAAGACAACGCATGTTGGGCAAGTAAGCGGACATTTTTCGTTGTATCTGGACAACAGGATGTATCTGTTCTATGCACATCCCGCATCGTCGTTGTATCAAATAACTCCAAGCAATGGACTTCTTCTGCCCGATTCGGAACATCCAATCGATGCAGAGTTTTTCCTCACGCCCGAAATGGCAGAACTGACTGCCACAAAACTTTTGGAAAGGCCACGATAATGTATCTGGTACCGTCACCAAAAAACACCGCAAGGCCAAACGTTGCGTTCACGGCATACCAGACCATCGACCTTGAAGGTCGGCCAGCAGTGGACTTGATCATCATCCGTCAAGATGAAATCACAGACGGAGAGTGGCAAACCACAAAACAGTGGAATGTCACCAACTGGCAGGATCAGGCACCGTATTACAGGTTGCTTCGCACATGGGCAATGAACCTGCCCGAGTACCTTGAGCAATACTTTGACAAGAAGAAAAGTGTTGCTTCAATCGTCGTTGAACTCAACGAAGAACAGGAAGAATCTCTGGAAAAGTTTGCCCTGTGGTATCAGGATAGCGGAAAGGAAAAGGGAATACCGAATCCACTCGACTAAGCACCGGAGTTGGCAGATCTCCTAAAAACTGCCACACAACATCACAAAAGGAATACCCATGATCGGCATCAACACAGACAAGACGCTCAAACTGGAAGGCGTTGCAAAACGCCTTTACGACACCAAACCGGCAAATGTGGAGTTCGTGCTCTACAAGAGCAATCGAGGATTTGCAATCATTTTCAAGGACAAAAAGATCAAGGTGTCTATTGTCTTTGGCGGCGCAAACTATTGTGAGCACTACATAAAGCCATTCATCGGCGAGAACGGCAGCCTCCCGTGGACAAGCAAGGACTTCGAAGTCGGAGTCAAGCACGACACCAATGACGAATGGTATCAAGTGCCGGGACACGATGGGTACGGCATTCACACCTATGCAAACTTTGACGAACTCGATGACATTCTGACCTATGTCATGAATACTCCAAAACTGAAAATCATCGATTTTGCCTCCAAAAGGCGATCCATGACATACAGACAAAAAAGGATTGCAAAGTGAAGTTTGCAACACGAACGCTCATGAATCAGTGGTTTTACGGCAAGTGCATGGAGGCACTTGCCGATGAACTGGAAAGCAAACGTTTCTCTGGCAAGGCACTTGTGGATGGAGACTCCTACGCAAGTGTCCCTGCTGAAACCGAAATACAGTATTGGGTTGTTGCACGCACTGAAGCAATCCAATACATTGACTTTGCAATCTGCGGACTGAACAAAAACAAACGTGCAACCATGATCAGCAGCATGATGCACGATATCAAATATGCACAAGAGTAAGTCATGGAAAAACTTGAAGCAATCATTCAAGGCGAACTGCTCAAGCAACTCAAGAAAAACCTCCATCATCCTTCATTCGATGATCATCTTGAGAGGTACGTGCTCTCACATCAAATCGACTTGCTGACTACCATGTCATACAACATTGATGTCGAAATAAAACGCCTTGTTGACATCAAGTCCGAAAACGACAAGAATGGAGATTTTACCAAAGGCAAGATCAAGGCAATGAACGACATCTCCGCACAATGCCTGACCATGGTGTTGACCATGATTGACATGGGAACCATCATCACGGAAAAAATAAGAGAGCGAGAAGAGGAAATCCCTTGGAGTATCTAGTGAACCGCGAATATTCGATCAAGGATGCAACACGAGAGACGAGAATCCTGTACAAGTACGCAACCGACAAGACCCTGCCAGCAGAGTCAATCAGGAATGACATCAAGATGTTGTTCAAGGAAGCGCAACGCGAAGCAACCAACTTCGCGTCCAGCGCACAAGAGTACAACAATCACACGGTGCATTACCTGTCATCGAAGTTGTCTAAGTATGCAACAACAAGGATTGTTGTTCCATTCACCGAATCCATTGAGAACTCTCGACTGGAAGCAGACAACCAAGATGAAAAAATGCTTCTTGAGCGCGAAATGCTATTAGCCAACATGGCAGAACGTGCATTCCAGAATATCGGGTGGGAATCACTCGCAAAGGAACTTGTGAAATACTATGAAAAACATAACCAGTGACGAAACTGTCGAACTCATCAACTATGCGCTAACGAATGCCCAAACGAACACCGTGTTCGAGAAAACCATTGTGTACAACCTTGAAAAGCGATATCCGGAATATTGCCGAATGCTCGTCAAGGACGCAATGATGTTCGACAATGCCAGCGATCAGATAAGCAGGACAAGTGCACAAATCGAATCGCAACTACGCGACGACGTGACGCACATGGATGATCCACTTCTCAAAAACCTTCTGCTCAATGTATTCACCATGACAAACTTCAAAACAGTCGCAATGGCAATACTTGACAGAGCCAAGGAATCACCCCTGCCCCAGCGCTGAGGCTGCAGTGCGCGTCACGAGTTGTGCTGACGCGCACTGATTTTTTTTCCCCCGCTTCGCGTGGTGTCACTCGCTCACGCTCGTGACAGTCCAGTGATGAATATGAAATGAAAGGAATAAGCAGGAAAATACCCCAGAACAAACGGAAAGGCAGGCAAATGGCAACATATCCAACAATACCGGGCACAACAACGGCGATCCTGACAAAACCATCCAAAATGCGCATACGACTGGCAAGCAAACCAGACAAACTAACGCAAATATACAGTTTTGGATTGACTGCAGGAAAAACGTGTCCGGGTGCCACGACAAAGAAAAATCATAAATGTGCAGATTGTTATGCAATGAAGCATTCATATCTGTATCAAAATGTCGTGAATGCACAAAAAATACGCACATTCTGGACTCGAAAGTCTCACCGGCGAGGCGCAATCATCGAATACGCCAACTGGTTGTCAACAATGATGTCGGCAATCGAATGGTCAACGGTGAAAAGAAATGTTCCATATTTCAGAATACACGACTCGGGTGATTTCAATACCGAAATGTATATTGAATCATGGATCATGCTTGCAACAGAGTTCAGCACTGTACGATTCTGGGCACCAACATCATCATATCCAGAAGGGGCAAATGATAACGCACAAAACTATTTATATAAACTATTGCCGCATTTATTAGACTTTGCCAAACTGCCAAACGTCAGCCTGCGCCCATCAGCACGCGAAAAAGGCTCAGGAAATATCATCAATATTCCCGGATTTGCTGCAGGAACCGGAGTAATAGGAAAAGAAGATGCCCTGAAAAATCTGAACAACGACATCATATGTCCATCGTCAACAACGGAAAACATGTGCGATGTATGTACTGCATGCTGGGATCAACCACAAATCAGCAAGTATTACATCGAACACTGATATGAGTGGTGATACGCTCTTTGTATTCATACTTGCAATGTTGGCCTTGATGCTTGTAAATAGCCAGAAACGCAAAAAATAATACCAAGTAGTGGGTAGCAATACCCACTGCACTTCAAAGAAATGCATGATGTCTAAAAAGATCTTTGCTGAAGACATATTGTTGAATGTCGATGTTGAAATGATTCTTGATCGTATTACTGAATATGATCATAAACATGTTACTGAAACTGATGCTGAAATGTTATTGTCTCTAATAGAACAAGACATAAGTGATTGGTTTTACGAAAACATTGGAACGGCTCTTGACGAAGCAATAAACAAACATATTCACGAAGTCATGAATCGGAAAAGGGAAGACTAATGGGATACGTAGAAAACACTCTTGGTTATTCACTAATAGACAGCGTTGAACAACCATATAACGGTTGGACAACGTACGAGACATGGTTGTTCAACGTGCATGATGACGGAAACATGTTTGACGACTATACACAACAAGCATGGAAAGAGATACAGAAAAACGCAGCAGATTACGAAACAGAAGAAAAAGCAGTAAAGGAACTGTTAGATCGCGTTGCAGACTACGCCAAGGAAGAGATTAGCGAACTTTTTGGAGTAGAGAAAGAACGGAACGCACTGAAAAAGGATTTTCTTGTCAATATCATAGACCGCGTAAATTGGCATGAGATTGCCTTGCACTACATTGATGATTTGGCAGAACGTGAACAACCACTCTGGAAAAGAGTGGAAATCACACATGCAGTGCACACTGGATTTCCCGGCAGGCTTCCCGATGAAAGCCAGTGGTTTGAATCCGAAGAAGAAGCAATCACCTACTACAATCTGATCAAGAAGATAGCCATCGAAGATCAAGATCGAGTATCTGATACGCCCAACGATCCAAACATTATTCACGACTCAATCGTTACTGAAATCCACCCAAAGCGCTATGAAGTGACATGGGGTGACAAAGGCGCAGGATACGCAGTGTGGATTGAAGACGTGGAACCGGGCCAGTACATGGACGAACAATACTAGAAAGATGGAGACTCCAATGTAAAAAAATAAAACACAACAACAGGGCAATCGCAAAACACAAGAAAGGGAAAGAAATGCCTAAGTTTACCACCGCAGTCGTTAGCCATAGCGGAACCACCGTAGATCTCACCGAAGCCAAGAAGTTCCTTGCCTCACAGCCAACTGGAGCAAGAATCAATCTTGAGATGGAAGAGAACGAAACCAGCCGTCAGGTAATGCGAGTACTCAATGCAAGTGCCAAGGAACTGGGAATCAAGATCTTCCGAATCGGAGCAACCAAGACTGCCGTAGTGTTCCGCATTGTCAACGTGCGAGGGCCACGAAAGACTGCAACAATCGTCAACGAAGCAAAAAAGACTGTCGCAATCAAGAAGTAACGGCAACAGGGGCAGGACAGCAATGTCTTGCCCCACAGGAAACAACCATGAGCATCGTCTCAATAGAAACACTCAAGAACTTTCTCAAGGATGAAATCGCAAAAGCAAGCGAAGACATCGGCAACAACAATGCATATCTTGACGAAATTGATGCCATGAGAGAACGGAGAATACTGGCAGAAAGATACGACATCAAGGAACAGCAAATCAATCTGGACAACAGCACATTGAGCGGAAGGCGTCAGGCAATGCAAGATGTGCTCATGCATGTTGTGCTACAGGAAAGGACAGCAGAAGAAGAAGAATGGGATTCGTACGACAACAAGTACGAAATGGACGAAATGGAAGCAAGAATCGAAGCAGCAGACATTGAAAGAGACATGATATGAAAGCCTTCAAAGTGCTCAAGCAAATTACACAGATTCCATTGCTTGTCGAAGACACATGGCGATTGATACGGGACAATGGAATTGACGAAAGCATTTCGCATTCCAGGCAGCGCAAGCACTATGAAGAAATGATCGAGAAGATCAACCTGCTCAACAAATCACAAGACACCATCATTGAAATGCTCACACACAGGTTGTCAAGAATCAACATGACGCTTGAAAACATCGAAGACACAATGACAACCATAAGCAAGGACATCGATGCCAAGGACAATCATCGTATCCTGAAAAACATCCTGCAGGATCATTTTGACAACATTTCCATTGACTTGGACAACTACGAAGTTTCCTGCACGAGCGAGCATGCAATGGAAGCACTGCACGATGAAGTGCAGGAAATGCTGTCAATCCTGCAGGAAAGCCAGCAAAAGAACAAGGAGAATGTGGAATACAAGACAACTGCCGAAACCGTACTGAGCCAAGCAAAGGAGAACTAGAATGCTATTCAGAGTCTACAACATAAAATGGCGGGAAGGCATTACCACAGCAACACCCGATGAGATGTTCATTCCAGTCTTTGACAAGGAATACGAACAAGCAGCCGAGTCCGCAAAGAAATACATGGCAGTGCACGTCAGAACTGCCATGGAATGGACAGAAGACCGGGAGTTCTGGCATCTCAGGACTGAGCATCCAGTAGGCATTCCAGGAATTCTTGGCAGAACCAACAGCACACTCATCCATTGTGTCGAACAAATGCAGGATTTGCTGCTGAAAATCGACGCAACCGACAAGGCAAACAGTCATCTCATCAGGATGACAAATTACCAGATCCAGAAAACCGCAGAACTGTTCAAGCAAGTTCAAGGCACAAGCCCGGTACGAAAGACCGATGCAGAAGTGCTCAAGGAAGCAATGGACAGAATTCCTGCACATTCCTGAGTCACGGAACCATGTTGCAACGCAGGGGATGAAATACTCCCCTGCACTTCTGAAAGGAACGAAGATGTCAGCGTTGATGAAATATCTTTGCGCCCAATATCTCGCCGGAAACAACAAGGCAATACGCTTGCTTGATGAAGGCATGAACATTGCAGCAGACTTGGCATATCTTGAGGAATGCAACAACACGGGCATGGATCCATATACCAAGGGATACGGAATAACGCACAGGTTCTACGATCAAGACGTGGAACTCAAGGACATCCAGAAAGCCGCACAACGGCTTGTCCAAACAATAGAAAACCAAGGCGCACATACACTATCAACATACAACGATCCAAAAAGAAATCAACTCATCAAGGACATGCTTGAAGTTCACTTGGTAAACATCGACGGAACTGGTGATGACCGTGTAATGTGGATCTTCCAGAAAAATCAGGATGACATACTTGACGTGCAAGAAAACGTCCATGAAAACATGGGATTTGAATTCCGTGTACAAACATGCACGCTTGCATGGACAAGCAAGGATGGTGTGTCATATGGAATAGAATACAACGCAGACAACATAGACGAGAAAAACCAAATGGAAAGGGCAAATCGGCCAATTGATCACAACGACACATACGCTGGACTCATGCTTCACGCACAATACATTCGCTGGCAATCAGACTCTGAACAGTATGATGTATGAATCATGGACTGGATCTTGGTACATCTGGGTTGATGATGTACCAAAAATGAGAATGGACATCAGCGAAGATCCCGCAATATTCCAAATGGACATCACTGGAATAAAGGAAACACGACAATGATCCAAGTATTCTACAAAACCAAGAAAGAACTCAAGGAACAAGTTGGCAAATCATTGTTCTACAAGGAAACATCATTCTTTGGAGAAGAATACAAATCCAACGGCACATTCAACGTCGCAGATGGCAGTCCACAACGCAAATGGTTTGCAACAGTCACCATGAAGGATAACATCATTGCAAAAGTCTCATGAAGAAAAATTGACAGAAGTACGCAGGCTTGCACACATTGTTCGCAATGAACTATTTTCAGAACGTGACACACTCATTGAAATGGATAATTACGTAACAAAAATTGCAAGTGCAGTTCCAGCAAAAGGTGGAGGAAGAATGGCTGTATTCCTTGCATATCACATGGGACTCAACACCATGAGCAAGAAAATCCTGGAACTTGCTGCAGATGAAAATGCCAAACCAATGGAATTCATTGTGGACAAGATTCCTGTAGTGTTTGAAACAGAACAGACCAAGGATCAATGAACAAAAGAGAACTCCTTAGCATGGCAATTGCGGCGGTGAGGCATAAAACCTCGCCGCTCTTCCATGCAGTCTACAAGGAAAGAAGTGCACAAAAAATGCTATTCAGCGTAACAGAAATTGATTGGGACACAACAAATGATGATGGTGACGCGCCAGAATGTTGTTCGTGTCATCATTTTAGTGACTTGCCAAAAACTCTGACAATTGAAATTGATGACAAATATGACACAAATCCTCCACTCAATGTTTCATTGAGTAATGAGCAAGAATACGAAGATATCATTGAGGACATCATTAATCGACTCAGTGACACGCACGGATGGTGTGTAAATAACTGCAGAATTACAAGGATACAATAATGGAAGCACATGATCTGGATCGTCATCACGATGCTGTAGTACGTCTTTGTGAAAAATACCTTCAGGAAGATACAGACGCATTGATGCTGCTCAACAAAATTTTCACTCTTGTCGCCGATCTTGCATTGATCGACGAACTCTCGGCAGACAATGATGAGTTTGACTACAACGAAGAACTTCAAGAACTTATCTGGGAAACCAAGTCTCTAAACAGTGACCTTGAACGTAATGACCTGCTGGGCATGGGTGATTACGCACAAAAATTGCAGGAAAGAGAGGAAAAAGAAAATGGGTCTTGACCAGTACGCGTACAAATCCAAGGTTTCCATCGAAGAATTCGCTCCTGACAACATTGAAGAAATATTTTACTGGCGCAAGAATCCTGACTTGCATGGCTGGATGGAACAACTATGGGAACAACGCAATGAAGACTTGGTTGTCAATAATCCTGAAATGCATTTCAATACTGTATATCTGGAACTTACGCTTGACGATCTTACCGATCTAGAATATCAAAACGAGGGTGACACACTTCCGGAGACAACAGGGTTCTTCTTCGGCAAATCAGATGAAACCGACAAAGTAAAAAACAAGGAATTCATTGAAATTGCGCGGCAAGCAATCAATGATGACTATCGAGTGTATTACTTCAGTTGGTGGTAAACACTTCTAGAAATCTGTCACAGGCGCTTCCCCCGCCAATCATGCCATAGCCTTGTGGTATGTAGTGACAGGCTAGCATCATGCATATCTCTGCACCTGTAGTGATTGATATGCATGATGCGATTTCCCGCCGCCCTACGGGTAACCCCCTTACCCGTAGGGCACCATTTACAAAGGAAACATCATGACTGCCACAACTCGTACGAACAAGGAACGTGCAATGGAAACCGTTGCATTGTTCGTTGAAGAAATCCAGAAAAATGATACATTTGATCAGAACCTGTTGTACGCAGCAGAAAAGTTTGTCGAGAAAAACAGTGCTGCACTTCATAGCACCGATGAAAACGAACAGCGGGCAATGGAACTCATTACGTTGTGTCTGAAAGAGATTCAGGTACCTAGAGAGTTTGACAAAAATCTTCTTCATGCAGCAAAAGAATTTCTAAAGAACAACAACATTGGATTCTATGATGAAAGCGAAGAAGAAAATGATGAAGATTTTGAGGAAGGATTTGACGGAGAATGGGATCATATTGATGGATACTCTTCAAAGTACATCATCATGAACAGTTCGCCAGATATCGAATGGACAGCAGAGGATTTTGACTGATGGATAGTTCTTCTCCAGAAATAACACCTTTTCTTGCATCAACACTTTTGACATTGTTTTCACTCACCTGTGTTGGAGCATATACAGTATTTATGTATATTGTAAAAGAAATACAAAAAGCATACCCTGATTTCAACGCAATGTTTTTCTTTGCAATCATTCTCTTTGCATTTCTATTACTAAGCATATTTAGTTTTGTTCTCACTGATGCAATCGGATACGGAATAAAAGGCTCAAAATAAAAATGAAAACCATTGATGAAGCACTAGGACAAATCAATGCAATGACTGCATTGTTCAGGCTGCACGTACGGGAACGCGACATGGATCCGCAAGAAATTGCAACGTTGGTACACGCGGAAGAATTCTCAAGAGAAATGCAACAATCTATTCCAACCATGCACAAAGGAAATGTTGTCATGGTAGACGGACAACAGATAACTGAACCAAATGATGTAACCAAGTTTCTCAAAATTGCCACACTCATTGGCATGGAAATACAAGTTCAAGATCCAGATCAACTAAACAGAAACGGTGATTTTGGCTATCACGATTGGACAAAATCATGGCAAACCGCATGGAAACAAATCATTGACATGCACATGGCTGTTGACGAAGATTTTCTTGTTCGATTCAAGAATGCAGAAGAACAGCCTGTTGATAATCATGTACATTGGATTCAGATGGTAACGGGAGGTGGTAATACTCCAAACGATGGATGGCTTTGCGACAGTTGTACTTGCGATATCATGGAAACACTCTGGAAATAGAGTTCAGAAACTACACAAACAACCTTGTGGAGTGCAGAAATGCACTCCACACTCTTTAGAAGGAGACTACAACAATGGCATTATACGAAGATGGAGAGTACGCAAAAATATTGCATTGGGACTTGGATGCTCTTACAGAGTTACGTCAGAAATACAATCTGAAACAATCCACAGAACAACTGGCAAGAATCATGGAACAGTGCGAAGAAAATGGAGACTTCGAAGATATTGTTGATGAAATGTATCAGGAAATTGAAAGATTGACCGTGATGGTTGCACTAAAGGAAAAAGGAAAAGAATAATGGCGCTATACAAAGATGGAGAAATTGGCATCACGCTTCCTGCAGACGTAATCGCTGCAGAAATGCACGATTGGGCAAAAAAGAACAAGTTTGTCACGCTTATCTGGACACCAAAGGATGTGCAGGAACTGCTTGCAACATCACTGGCAAACGATTTTGCAGTGACTATCGAACAAGCACAGGATATCCTGCTTGAAGCCGAACACGACATTCAGGAAGTTCTGTGGTCTAGCGCAAGACGATATTTTGAATTGGCACGAAAGGAATTGAACAATGACTGACGAACAAGCACTTGCAGCAAAGGAAATCCGTGAAATTGCCGATAAACACAATCTTGTTGTCTCGGCAATCTGGTGTGCAAATGACATAATGGAACACTACAACAA
>Ga0214919_10004702_pt1 | contig 19797 bp, 15 predicted proteins | sample LL1503_MetaG_FD_177994 | JGI IMG/M metagenome (GOLD analysis project Ga0214919, IMG submission 177994) | Freshwater microbial communities from Lake Lanier, Atlanta, Georgia, United States - LL-1503 | ecosystem: Environmental > Aquatic > Freshwater > Lake | place: USA: Georgia | collected...
CGTGGTGACCGAAGCATTGACCAAACGGCATCTCGACCTCGCGCGCACCCAGCGCGGCGAGCCTTTCTACGTTTGGTTGTCCGGCGTGCGGGTGGAAACCGCGTATTGGACGATAGTGCGCGACGGCTGCGTCTATAACGACGACGTGCACGCCAAGAACCTCTACACCAGCCCGTTCGTGCAGGGCCGCGTGAGCGCCGACGGGGCGACGGTTATCGCTGCGCTGCCGCGGCCGTACCGCGAAATCGACGAGGAATGCATATTGGTGGGAGGCGACGACAATTACAGTCACTGGCTGTTCCGCAACATGCTCAAGCTGTCGACGCTCGATCGTGCGGGCCTTTTGCACGCTTACCCGTGGCTGGTGAACAGCGATCTCAAGAATTACCAGAGCGAGTACATACGCCTGCTCGGACAGGCGCCAGAGCGGCTCATCAAGGTCGAGCGCCAGGCCGTGATCGCATGCCGGCGTGTGCTGGTGCCGGCACTGCATATCAGCAGCCAGGCGGTGACGCAGGGCGTGCAATGGATACGCGAGCGATTCGCGCACCTGCTCACCGCGCCCGCGCAGGCGGCGCGGCGGCTTTTTATTTCGCGGCGCGACGGCACGCGGCGCAGCGTGCTCAACGAGAACGAGCTTTTCGCGGCGCTGGCGCCGCTCGGTTTCGAAAGCATAGTGCCGGGCGAGATGAGCGTGGCGGAGCAGATTGCGACTTTCTCCTCCGCGCGCAGCATCGTCGGTGCGCACGGCGCGGCGCTGACCAATATGATTTTTGCGCCGCCTGGCGCGACCATCGTCGAATTGACGAGCGGCGCGACTGAACACATGAACCTGTTTCGCAAGCTGGCGCGCAGCACGCAGCAACGCGTCGTTACCATCGTCTCGGCAGACTACCCGGTGCCGGCCGCCGAGGTGAACTATCACACCGACTATCGCGTCGACATTGAAGCGGCGCGTACGGCGGTCGCCGGGATACTATAAAATCCCTGCGCGCGCCGCGTGCCCGTCACGTTTCAGGCGCGGCATCCCGATAGATCCGTTCGTACTCAGGTCACGCCATGGCAACGTATCACCAATCCACCACTGTTGCGCCCCCCGACGCGGCGCCCGTGCCCCGCGCCGGCTGGCGCACGGTGAGGCTGTTGCTGCCGTATTTGTGGGAGTTCAAGGGCCGCGTGGCAGTCGCACTGGTGTTCCTGGTGGCGGCCAAGCTCGCCAACGTCAGCGTGCCGCTGATTTTGAAGCGGGTGGTCGATGCGCTCGATCCGACGCAGGCCGTGCTGGTGCTGCCGTTCATGCTGCTGCTTGCGTACGGGCTCCTGCGGTTGTCGACGACCTTGTTCGCGGAGTTGCGCGACATTGTGTTCATCCGCGTGACGCAGCGCGCGGTGCGCCGCATCGCATTGACCGTGTTCCGCCATTTGCACGCGCTCTCGCTGCGCTTTCATCTCGACCGCCAGACCGGCGGCGTGTCGCGCGACATCGAGCGCGGCACCCGCGGCATCGGCACGCTCATGAGTTATATGCTGTTCTCCATCGTCCCGGTGATCCTCGAGTTCGTGCTGGTCGCCGCGGTATTGCTGACGCATTTCGACTGGCGTTTTGCTGCGGTGACGTTTTCCGCGGTTGTCATTTATATAGGTTTTACTTTCGCCATCACCGAATGGCGGACATCGATCCGGCGCGAGGCGAACGAACTCGATTCGAAAGCCAACAGCCGCGCCATCGACAGCCTGCTCAACTACGAGACCGTCAAGTATTTCAACAACGAGGAATTCGAGGCGCGGCGTTACGACCAGAGCCTGACGCGCTACGAAGCGGCGGCGGTAAGGACCGAAGCGTCGCTCGGCATCCTGAATATCGGGCAGAGCTGCATTATCGCGATCGCGGTGACCATACTAATGATTTTCGCCGCGCAGGGCGTGGTCGCCAAGCAACTGACGCTGGGCGACCTTGTGCTCATCAACGGGCTGCTGATCCAGCTCTACATCCCGCTTAATTTCCTCGGCATGGTGTACCGCGAGATCAAGCAGGCGCAGATCGACCTCGACCGCATGTTTCGGCTCCTCGCCGAGAACCGTGAAATCCAGGACCGGCCGGACGCGCGCGACCTCGCGGGCGCGCAGGCCGCGGTGCGTTTTGACGGAGTCGATTTCGGCTACAACCCCAACCGCCAGATCCTGTTCGGTGTGAGCTTCGAAATCCCCGCCGGGCACAAGGTGGCGGTGGTCGGGCACAGCGGGTCGGGGAAATCCACACTAGCGCGCCTGCTGTATCGCTTCTACGACGTCGGCGACGGGCGCATCCTGGTTAACGGAACGGATATTCGCGAAATCAAACAGGCGGCCCTGCGCGGAGCGATCGGCATCGTGCCGCAGGACACAGTGCTGTTCAACGACACGATTTACTACAATATTTCGTATGGCCGCCCGCAGGCCTCGCGCGACGAAGTGATCGCTGCGGCGCAGGCCGCGCACATCCACGAATTCATCGAATCCCTGCCGGAGCGTTACGAGACCGGCGTCGGCGAGCGCGGCCTGAAGCTCTCGGGCGGCGAGAAGCAGCGCGTGGCGATCGCGCGCGCGATCCTCAAGAATCCGCGCATCCTGATTTTCGATGAGGCGACTTCGGCGCTCGATTCGGCCACCGAGCAGGCGATCCAGACGGAACTCGAGCAGATATCGAAAGGGCGTACCACGCTCGTCATCGCTCACCGGCTGTCTACCGTGATGGACGCGAACCAGATCCTTGTCATGGATGCCGGCCGCATCGTTGAGCGTGGCACGCACCACGAGTTGCTGGCGAGCGGCGGTGCTTACGCGGAGATGTGGGCATTGCAGCAGGAGGATGCCGCGCACGGCGGTGCGGTTCACGCCGCCGCGCGGGGGATTGCGGCGGCAGCGTGCTGACTGCGCCGCCGCTTGGTATCAGCTTGGTATCATTCCGCTGCCTGTAACCGCGCGCCGGCCACTTCAATCTGCGCGGCCGGTATAACGACGATGCGGCGCGCAGCACCGCGGTGGCGACGCAGCATGTCGATCTTGCACAGCGCAATTTCGGTGAATTCAAAGAAAGTGCCGTCTCTGCGCAACGCGGCGTTGACCGGGCCGTACATGCACAACGGGCAGATCGGCACGCTGCGCGAAGTGGTGCGGTATTACTCGGAGCCGAATGTCGACCGGCTGCATGCTGACGGCGAGCAGATATTGAAACCGCTCAAGCTGACCGCGCAGGAGACCGACGACCTCATCGTGTTCGTCGAGAGCCTGACCGATTTCCGCGCCAACTGGAAGCGCAGCAAGGGCGGCGAGCCGACCTGCAAGTAAGGCCTATCTTTTGCGCGTCTGCTCGTAGAGCGGCATCACCGTCGGCAGCAGCGACTGAATCTGCTCGATGCGGTTGGCTTCGGCCGGATGGGTGCTGAGGAATTCCGGCGGCCGGCTGCCCTGATTGGCCTTCATCATTTTCTGCCATAACGCCACGCCGGCGCGCGGATCGTAGCCCGCGCGCGCCGTGAGTTCGAGCCCGATGCGGTCGGCTTCGGCCTCGTCGACGCGGCTGAACTTGGTCGCAATCAAAGCCTGGTACGCGGTGCCGGCCATATCCGCCGTGGCGTCGCCAAGACCCAGCAGTGCGGAGCCGATGCCGAGCAGGCCCTGTGCCGCCATCGCCTGCGATACCTGCTCGCGCGAGTGTTCGCGCAGGGCGTGCGAGATTTCGTGTCCCATGACGATGGCGATTTCATCGTCGGTCAGATTGAGTTGTTTGATCAGCCCCGAATAAAACACGATCTTGCCGCCCGGCATACAGAACGCATTCAATTCGTTGCTGCTGATGACATTGACTTCCCACTTCCAGCCCGGCGCGTCGGCGCGGAACACTTTCGTTTGCGGTTCGATGCGGCTGGCGATGGCGCGCACGCGCTGGGTCAGCGCCGCGTCGGTATTGAGCACGCCTTTTTGCTGCGCTTCGGCGCGCAACTTGGTATAGCTTTGCGCTGACATCTGCTCGAGCTGCTCCGACGACACCAGCAGCAGTTGCCTGCGTTCGGCGCCGACCGCGCCGCCTTCGGTGGTGCTCGCGCAGCCGCCGATGGCAAGCAACGCAGCGGCAGCCAGTAATAATGCAATGAGGGTTGTGGATTTCACGGCGTCTACTCCTTGTTGGCTTCGATTTGAATCGGGATATTGACGTCTGCCGCCGCTTACGCCGCGCGCGGAAAAACGATGCTGAGCAGCGTGCCGCATCCGTTGGCGCCGGCGGTGAGGCGGGCGTCGGCATTGTGGCTTTGCGCGATTTCCCGCACGATCGCCAGCCCCAGCCCGCAGCCCTCGGCGCCGCTGCCGAGCACGCGGTGAAAACGCTCGAATACGCGTTCGCGCTCCTCGGCGGGGATGCCCGGCCCGTTGTCTTCGACGCAGAGCTGCACGCGATCCTTGGCGGCGGCTACGCGTACCGTGACGCGCCCGCCGGGTTGGGTGTAGCGCACTGCGTTATCGAGCAGGTTGATCAGCATTTCCCTTACCAGCAGCCCATCGCCCTCGATCATCGCGTGCGCCGCGCCGTTACTCGTGCCGGCCGCAGTGTCGTCAAACCCGAGGTCGATGTTGCGCGCCAGCGCGTGCGGCACCCACTCGGCAGTGGTGTCGCGCGCGAGTTCGGCCACGTCCAGTTTCTGCATCGCCTGCGTGCGGCTGGCGCCGGGTTCGGCCCGCGCGAGCGACAGCAGTTGATTGACGAGATGGGTGGTTTGGCCGGTCGCCGTGTTCAGCTGCAGCAGGGTATGGTGCACCTCGTCCATTTTTTGCTGGCGCAGCGCCAGCTCGGCCTGGGTCTTGATGCCGGCGAGCGGCGTGCGCAGCTGGTGCGCGGCGTCGGCGATAAACCGCTGCTGCGCCGACAATGCGAACGAAAGCCGCGCGAGCAGCTCGTTCATGGCACGGATGAGGGCGCGCACTTCGCCCGGCGCGTTTTGCTCGGGCAGCGCGCTCAGATCGCGATGCGAGCGGTTGCCGATTTCCTGCTGCAGCGTGGCGAGTGGACGCAAACCGCGCTCAATGCCTAACCAGACCAGCGCGCCGACCAAAGCGATCAGCAGCAGCTCGGGCAGCAGCATGCCCAGCAGGACTTCGTTGGCGAGCGCGCGCCGCTTGTTGAGCGTCTCGCCCACCAGCACGAGGACCTGTTCGGCGGCGGGTGCGCCGTTGGCTACTGCATGGAGTGCGGCAATCCGGATCGGGCTGCCGCGATAATTGCCATCGTAGTAGAGCGGCTTGCCGGCCGGCGCCTCCTCGGTCGGCAGTGGCAGCCCGCGGTGGCCGGCGACGAACGCGCCTTTGGCATCGTTGACCATGTAGTAAACGCTGTCATGCGTGTCGGATTCCAGCATGTCGAGCGCGGCGCTCGGCAGATCGACCCGCATGCTGTCCTGGCTGACGCGGGTTTGCCGGCTGATATCGCGCGCGGAGTCGAACAGTGCGTAGTCGTAAGCGAGCGTCGCAAAGTTGAATGCATAGTAATAGGTGACGACCGCGCTGATGAGCGTGACGATGACGATCGGCGCCAGCAGTGAAATCAGCAGTTGGTGGCGTAGCGTCGCCCGTTCCGGTGCCGCTGCCGGCGTCCGTGCGCCGGGGATCGCGCTCATGCGTCTTTCTCGAGCAGGTAACCGAGGCCGCGGATGGTGCGTATCGCCACGCCGGCCGACTCGACCTTTTTGCGCAGGCGGTGCACGTAAACTTCGATCGCGTTGGCGCCGACTTCCTCGTCCCAGCCGTAGAGCTGTTCGGCCAGCTGGTCCTTATTTACCACGCGCCCGCTGCGCAGCATCAGCACTTCAAGCACGCCGAATTCGCGCGCCGAGAGTTCGAGCGGCACGCCGCGCAGGGTCGCGCGCCGGCCGCTGGTGTCGAGCGTCAGCGGCCCGTGCGTCAAGAGCGAGCTGCCGCCCGACTGGCCGCGGCGTATCAGCGCGCGCGCGCGTGCTTCAAGCTCTGGCAGGTCGAACGGCTTGGTCAGATAGTCGTCGGCGCCGAGATCCAGTCCTTTGACGCGGTCGGCCAGGGCGTCGCGCGCGGTCAGCACCAGCACCGGCACCGTGGCGCCGCGCCGCCGCAGCCGCTTCAGGACGTCGAACCCGTCCAGCTTGGGCAGCCCGAGGTCGAGTATGACGAGATCATAGGTTTGCGCCGTCAGCACGTGGTCGGCTTCTTCGCCGTCGTGCGCGCAATCGACGGCAAAATCGGCCTGCCGCAGGGAGCGCGTGAGGCCGTCCGCCAGCACCGGGTCGTCTTCGACGATCAGGATACGCATGTCAGGCCCCCGTTTTTCAGCCGGTTGGTCACTCTAATGCGTGAATCATAAATATTTGCGAACATCTAGTGTAACGCACTGGCAAATCCATTGCGGTGTGGTACATTGCGCGTCCGCGGGGGCAAGGGTGACCCCTATGTAAGCTTGGAGTAAGGTAGCGTTGCTAGTGTTCATATATCAGGTTGCGGCTGCACGGGAGGATGTCGCAGCAAGCACTTTCCGGGAAGTCACAACGTGATGTCGTCAGGTTTGCGTAGGTTTGCTCTGGCTTTCCTCCTCGGGGGTCTGGGCGCCGTCGTTGCCGGAGCTGAACCGGCACCTGGCCTGGCCTCTTTGAACTCCGACTTGGGGCAGCTCACGCTGCGCCAGGCGGAGGTTTTTTTTGCCGCGCGCAATCGCGAACTCCTGCTCGGGCAACGCCTGGTCGAAGGTGCAGAGGCGGACCGCCTGTCTGCCGCGCAGCGGCCCAACCCCAACCTGTCTTTCAACGCGAGCCCGCTCAATCCGCATTCCGGCATAGGCTCGGGCGATGCGCGCGACAAGCAGATCGGCAGCACCATCGGCCTGCAGCAGTTGTTCGAACGCGGCAACAAGCGCGAATTGCGCATGGAGGCGGCCGATCACAATATACGCGCCAGCCGCGGCGAATATGCCGATATCCGGCGCCAGCAGAAGGTTGCTTTGTACATGGCATATTACGATCTGGTGGCCGCGCAGGAAAAAATGCGCATTGCCGCGGAAACTGCCGGCCTGTTTCAGAAGACCGTCGATGCGGCCGAGCGCCGGCTGCAGGCCGGTGATATCGCGCGCTCGGAAGTGGCGCGCATACGGGTCGACGCGTTGCGCGCGCAAAATGACGCCCGCACCGCGCAGGCCGAGCGCCAGAAGGCGCAATCGATGCTCGCCTATATGATAGGTGCTGAACGCGAAGCCGCGCGCATCAATGCGGCCGACGGCTGGCCGGCCATCGGCGCCGCCCCGGCGACACTCGAAACCGACGGCGCGCTGGCCGGCCGCGCCGACGTGCAGGCCGCGCAGGCGCGGGTGGCGGCGACGGAGAAGAACCGCGACCTGGCGCGTGCTTCGCGCACGCGCGACGTGACGGGGTCGGCGCAGTTCCAGCATTTCCCGGGCGATTTCAGCAACAATACTTTCGGCGTCGGCGTCAGCATTCCGCTGTTTACCGGCTACTATTTCGAAGGCGAGATCCGCCGCGCCGAGGTCGAATTGCAGGCGGCGCGCGACAACCTCGAACGCGTGCGCGCGCTGGCGCTCGGCGAGATAGCCCGCAGCCGCGCTGACCTTGATGCGGCCGCCGAGCGCGTCCAGCGCTTTCGCGATACGTTGTCGCAGGAGGCGCAGCGCGCCGCCGAGGGCGCCGAATTTGCATACAGCAAGGGAGCAATCGGCGTGCTGGACCTGCTGGACGCGCGGCGCCAGCTCTACGCGACGCGGCTCGATGCATCCAACACGCTCGCCGATTATGCGAAATCGCTGGCGGTGTGGCAGGCTGCGATCATGGTCGAGGAAATCGATCCCAAAGAAATCGAGAAAAACAAGAAATGATTGCGGTACGGCGCTTTGCCGGCAATCGACAACCACAAGATAATTCAGGGCGGAACCAATGCAATTGAAGCACATGGCAGCGGTGTTAGCGGCAGCGTGGGCGATAGCCGGCTGCGACAACGCTGAAAAAAATCCGGGCGTGCCGCAACCCAAGGTGAGCGGCGACAGCGTGGTATTTCAGCCGGGCAGCCCGCAACTCGCGTCGCTCGCGTCGGAGCCGACGGTGGAGGGCGCGGCCGCGGCTGCGGCCCTGAACGGCCGGCTGGCGTGGAATGAAGACAAAACGGTGCGCATTTTCACGCCGCTCGCCGGCCGCGTCGATCGCATACTGGCGCAGCCGGGAGACAAGGTCCAGCAGGGGCAGACGCTCGCCGTCATCGCCTCGCCCGACCTGGGCCAGGCGCAGGCCGATACCCGCCGCGCGCAGGGTGATTACGCGCTGGCCGAACAGAACCTCGCGCGCGTGAAGGAACTGCACCAGCATGGCGTGGCGGCCGCCAAGGATCTCAATACCGCCGAGGCCGAATATGCGCGGGCCGAATCGGAATTGAAGCGCACGCTGGCGCGCCTGAAACTCTACGGCGGCGGCCTTCAGGTCGACCAGACTTACGCGCTGAAGAGCCCTTTGACAGGCGTGGTGGTTGAAAAAAACATCAATCCCGGCCAGGAATTGCGCCCCGACCAGATGGGCGCCAACATGCCGGCGCAGTTCGTCATCACCGATCCCGCCTATCTGTGGGTAATGCTCGACGCGACGGAGAAGGACCTGCTGCAGCTAAAGCCGGGCAAGATCATCAAAATCCGCCTGCCGGTCTATCCCGACGCGACTTTCGAAGCGAAGGTCACGGCGGTTGCGGATTTTCTCGACCCGACGACACGCACGATCAAGGTGCGCGCGACGCTCGACAATTCCAAGCGGTTACTGAAGAGCGAGATGTTCGTCACCGCGGTGGTCGGCAACGAGGTGGCAAAGGTATTGCGGGCACCGCTGCGCGCGGTGTTTTTCCAAGGCGGCAAGTATTTCGTGTTCGTCGATGACGGCGCCGGAACGTACCTGCGGCAGGAGGTGAAAACCGGCGATGCCTATGATGGCCACGTTACGATATTGTCGGGGCTGCAGCCCGGACAAAAGGTCGTGACCGAAGGCGCGCTGCTGTTGCAGCAGATACTGCAGCCGCGCCGTGTCGTCAAATAACCGCGCCGGTAACGACGCGCAGCCGCCATCATGATCAAGAAAATCGTCGAGTTCGCGCTCACCAAGCCGCTGTTCATTATACTCGGCACGGTGCTGTTTATCGGCGCTGGCGTGATCGCATTCAAGCAGCTGCCGGTCGAGGCTTTCCCCGACGTGACCGACACCCAGGTGACGGTCATCACGCTGCTGCCCGGCCGTGCCGCCGAGGAGGTGGAAAAACAGGTCACCCTGCCCCTGGAAGTCGCGCTCGCCGGCCTGCCCAATTCGATCCGCATGTTCTCGCATACGCAGTTCGGACTGTCGTTCATCATCCTGACTTTCAGCGACGAAGCCAACGCTTACTTCGCGCGCCAGCAGGTGGTCGAGCGTCTGCGCGAAGCCGAGTTGCCGGAGGGCGCGCAACCGCAGCTGGCGCCGCTGTCGACGCCGATCGGCGAAATCTACCGCTACCGCGTCAAGTCCGACAGTCTCGATTCGCGCGATCTGCGCACCATCCAGGACTGGACCGTGAGCCGGCAGTTGCGGCTGATTCCCGGCGTCGCGGACGTGGTGAGTTTCGGCGGTTTCATCAAGCAGTACGAGGTCAACCCCGATCTCGCCAAGATGAAGTACTACAAGATCACGCTGCAGCAATTGTTCACTGCTTTGCAGCGCGCGAATTCCAACGCCGGCGGCGGCTACGTCGAGGTGCCGCCGCAGCAGTTTCTGATCCGCGGCATCGGCTTGCTGCGCTCTGCGGACGAAGTGCTCAACGTCATGGTCGCCGAGCGCAACGGCGTGCCGGTGCTGGTAAAGGACGTCGCGGGGCTGTCGGTGGGCTCGGTGCCGCGCCAGGGCGTGATCGGGCAGGACGACGACGACGACATCGTGACGGGCGTGGTGCTGATGCGCAAGGGCGAAAATCCGTCGACTGTGCTCACCGCGGTCAAGCAGCGCGTCGACATGCTGAACGAAACAGTGTTGCCGAAAGGCGTTTCGCTGGTGCCGTATTACGACCGCTCGTGGCTCATTGGCAAGACCCTCAAAACGGTGTTCACCAATCTGGTCGAGGGCGCGATGCTGGTCACGCTCGTCCTCCTGCTGTTTCTCGGCAATATCCGGGCCGCCGCGATCGTGGCGCTCGTGATCCCGCTGTCGCTGCTGGGCACTTTTCTCGGCCTGACGTGGATTGGCATCCCGGCCAACCTGCTGTCGCTCGGCGCCATGGACTTCGGCATCATCGTCGATGGTGCGGTGATCGTCGTCGAGAACGTCTTCCGGCGGCTTTCGGAGAGCAAGGAGTTTCACGACGACAAGACTGACGACCGCGAAGACCGGCACCGGCTGAAGGTCATACTCGACGCCGCGGTCGAGGTGGGGCGGCCGACGCTGTTTTCGATGCTGATCATCATCGCCGCGCATATCCCCATCTTTACGCTGCAGCGCCATGAAGGCCGCATCTTCGCGCCGATGGCTTACTCGGTGACTTCTGCGCTGATCGCTTCGCTGATCTTCTCGCTGACGCTGGTGCCGCTGCTCTGCTACATCCTGCTCAACAAGAAACTGCCGCATCACGACAACGCGCTGGTCGAACGTTGCAAAAAAATCTATGAGCCGGCGCTGATCTGGGCGCTCGGACGCAAGCGCCTGGTACTGCTGGTCGCCACCGGCGCGCTGGCCGCCAGCCTCGCCGTGGCACCGCAACTGGGCACCGAGTTCCTGCCCGAACTGAACGAGGGATCGTTGTGGCTCAACGTGCCCCTGCATCCGAGCATCTCGGTGACCGAGGCGGCGCGCGAAATGGGCCGCATGCAGGACGTGCTGAAAAAAATACCCGAGGTGAAGACCGTCGTGTTCAAGGCGGGGCGCCCGGAGGACGGCACCGATCCCAAACTCATCAGCATGGCGGAAATCCTGGTCGACCTCAAACCCGAATCCGAGTGGACGCGCAAAATCACCAAGCGCGACGTGATGGCCGAGATGGATCAGGAACTGTCGAAGCTGCCCGGCGTGCAGGCGAGCTTCTCGCAGCCGATCCGCGACAATATCCTGGAAAGCATTTCGCAGATCGACGGCCAGATCGTGGTCAAGATATTCGGCGAAGACCTCGACCTCTTGCGTGACAACGCCGGCAAAGTGCTGGCGGCGATTGCGGATGTGCGCGGGGTTTCGCGCGCGATGATCGACCGCCAGGGCGAACTGCCGCAGACCCTGATCGAGATCGATCGCGCGGTCGCGGCGCGCTACGGCCTCAATGTCGGCGATATCGAGGACGTGATCGAGACCGTGCTCGGCGGCAAGGTCGCGACCAGCGTGTGGGAAGGCGAGAAGCGCTTTGGCATCGTGGCGCGCCTGAAGGAAGACCAGCGCGCGCTCGACGCGTTGCCGAACATCCTGGTGACGACCCCCAACGGCGCGTACCTGCCGCTGTCGAAGGTGGCGACGTTTCGCACCATCGGCGGCAGCATGAACATCAGCCGCGAGAACGGCGGACGGGTCATCGCCATCGGCGTTTTCATCCGCGACCGCGATATGGGCAGCGTGGTGGCGGACATGCAGAAGAGCGTCGCCAAATCGGTGAAGCTGCCGGCGGGCTACTACATGGCGTGGTCGGGAGAATTCGAAAACCAGGAACGCGCCATGGCGCGGCTGGCGGTGGTCGTGCCGTTGTCGGTGCTGCTCATTTTCATTCTGCTGTTCGACGCATTCCAGTCGTTCAAGAGCGCGCTGCTGATCATCCTCAACATTCCGTTCGCGATGATAGGCGGGATTTTTGCGCTGCTGGTGACCGGCATTCCGCTGTCGGTGTCGGCGGCGATCGGCTTCATCGCGCTGTTTGGGCAGGCAGTATTGAACGGCGTCGTCATGGTGACTTATTTCAACCAGTTGCGGCGCGACGGTGCCACGCCTGTCGAAGCCGTCATCAAGGGTTCTCTGGTGAGGTTGCGTACGGTGCTGATGACGGCAATGCTTGCCATGATGGGCCTCATGCCGATGGCGTTGTCACACGACATCGGCTCGGAAACCCAGAAGCCGCTCGCGATAGTCGTGATCGGCGGGCTTATCACCGCTACTCTCCTGACCCTGATTGTGCTGCCAGTGCTCTACGTGCTTTTTCAGCGCGAAGACAAGTCTGATTTGCCGCCGGACGATCCGCAGGCGACCGGTTAGAACAGCCGCCGCGCGCGGCCTCATGTAAGCATGGCGTAAGCTGCCCCGTATATTCTGGCAACGTGGTTCAGTTTGGATGCGGTTGGCCTGTGCGGCCGGGATTAATTTCTCCAGACCGTCAACAGTATCCGGCTTTGCTACATTCCTCCTCGGAGTCGCAGGGAGGTTGCTGCTGCTGAGACAGCGACCAGCCCGGACTCGATTGCCGGCCGGCGGGGCAACCTACTGGCCGGAATTTTTCGGACGGGTCGATGGGCTGAGTGGCGGGCACCACGTACGAGTGTCACTGCCGCGGTCGTCGCAGGGGCGGTTTCGCGCCTGCGACCCAGCGCCCGTTTGCGGTGGTGATCGTCGGCGGTATCGTATTGGCCACGTTATTCACCTTGCTGCTGCCCAAGTTGTTTCCATGGTTCGCCGACGAGCACCACACCTACACCGGCGGAGAAGGCTAGACTGGGGTAATTCTGGACGCCGGCGGATAGAGTTCGTGTCACCGGTATTTCGCAAGGAGTAACGCCATCTGCCGGCCGAGGGGCATCACCAGGTTAACGCCATCAAGCAGCTTGCCGAGAACCTGCAGGAGGTCATCGACATGCTGCAGACGCGCTCGCGCCACCTCGTGCAGATCAAGCTGGGGGAGAGCGTCATGCGGGCGGTCTAGGCGGTCTCCGACGCGCTCCGAAGCATCCCGTCCGCTTGGGCCCGCAGGAGTTATCGTCGCGGCGTCGCGTGTTCAATCGCCGGATTGTGATCCGCAGCAATTTTATTTTCCATCCGGCAAATGTTGACCGTTGAGCATCATGCGACGCCGCCGGCGGATTTTCTGGCCAACGAGGCGGAGGGTTACGGCTATTACAAGGCGTTCCAGGACGCGGGGATCGAAAACTTCGAATTCGGATATTTCATCGTCAAGCGCGATGGCCGGCGGGTTGCCGTGGCGCCTTATTTCGTGACCCGGTATTGCATCAATACAACGCTTTCGGAAGGCTGGGTGAAGCGCTTGTTGAGTTGGTTGTCGTTCAGGATCGCCTGCGTTGGGCATCCGAGTGCGGACTTCGGCAGGATCGACGGCGAAACTTCGGCCGAAGTCTTGCAGGCGATCAATGCCGAACTGTTCAAGCTGGCGCGCGTCGTCGCCTACAAGGATTTTGATGCCGGCCTGCCGCTACCCGGGTTTTCCGTGGAACCCAATCTGCCGGTAGCGCGGCTGGAAATAGCTGGCGACTATTACTCCGCACTGAGCGGGCCGGTCAGACGCGCATTCCGCAAACGCCAGCGCAAGGCACGCGGGTTGCGGATAGAGGAATGGGACGGCTATCCCGCCGCGCATGCCGCGCGCATCTACGATTTGTATTTGCAGACGCTGGCGCGAGCGGACATGGCGCTGGAAAAGCTGACCCCGCGTTTTTTCGCCAACGTCGCGCCGATCGGCCGTTACGTCCTGTACTGGGAAAACGACAACCTGATCGGCTTCTCGCTGCTCATCTGCAAAGGGCGAACGATGTTGGCAAAATACCTCGGCATGGATTACGCGCTCGGACAGCGCCATGGGTTGTATTTCGCGATGATGCTCAATCATGTCGATATCTGCGTGCGCGACGGCCACACCGTTTACCAGACAGGCCAGAGTTCCTATGCATTTAAAACGCGCCTCGGTAGCGTGTTGATTCCTACCTGTATTTATTTCAGGCACCGCAACAAGCTGGTGAATCGGGCCCTGGCCATGCTGATGCGCGTGGTCGCGTATGCCTAGCTCGCGCCGGGTTCCGCGGCCGCGCCAACCCATTTGATGATAGGGCCGTGCTTGTCTTCGCTGCACGACAGGCGGCCGGCGAAATGCCGGTACGAACCGTCCGCCATGCGCAGGCGAAAGCCCGACGAGTCTTCCGTGTCGCTGCGGGCGATGCGTGCCCAAGCGCTGCGCACGCCGTCGATATCGTCGGGATGTATCGCTTTCAGCCAGTCATTGCCTTCCAGGGAGCCGGGGGCAAAGCCGGTTAGAGCGTAGAACTCATCGTTGACGTATTCAAAATTGCCGTCGAGGCGGCGCATGTAGCAGACTTGAGACATGCCGGAAGCAAGCGCCTGGTACTGATTTTCGCTCACGCGCGCCGCTTCCTCCGCGTACACGCGCCCGGCATGGCTGCGTTCGAGCATTTCCAGCCGTGATTGCGCGACGTCGCGCAACAGGCGCGCTTCGTATTTGGATCTTTGCAACAGCTCTATCAGGCCAATTCCCAGCAAAACGATGCCAAGATAGCCGACCGTATAGACCAGATCCCAAACCTCGGGCGGCAGGAACATGCCGTAAGGCGGCACAAAATAATAGGTACCGATCAAGTAGCCACCGGCGACGACCACCAGGGCGGGCCCCAGTCCGCAATAGAATTCGATCAGCAAGGCGCTGATGATGAACAGCATGAACGGCAGCTTATCGTCCAGGACCGGGTGCAACGCGAAGCGGATGGAGGATGCAGCGGCCAGCGCCATGGCGGCTGCGGCATAAGGGCCGAATCCGCCGGGTGCCCAACGCTTGGCGTTTCTGATTTTCACGCGGGATACGGCCGACATATTGTTGTGGCGGTCCTTGAGGTCAGACAGAAAAATTGATAAATCTAAACAAATATGCCGCTATCTTGTGTATCTATGTTACATTTACCTCACTTATGCTATTTCCGCCAGTTACGTGAGTCTCGCGCGCGCACGCGGATTCGCGCGAACGTGCGGGAATTTTTACGAATCGGCGCATCGTGCGGCGTGCCAAATAGAGCAATGAGAACTCATGTCGATGCAAGACATCAACCTGGTCGCGGGTGAGGACGCAGTATTGCTGTTGCACGGCCTTGCCGCAAGCCCGCTTGAAATGCGCTTTCTCGCGCGCGCATTGCACCGCGCCGGCTTTTCCGTACACGCGCCGCATATAGCCGGTTATGGTTACGGCGCAGCCGCGTCCGATTTCAGCGCATGGCAGGCCGGCGTGCGCGCGAAGTTCGAGAATTTGCAGCGCGAATACCGCAGCGTATCGGTCGGCGGTTTGTGCATCGGTGCGGTGCTGGCATTGAGCCTGGCCGCCGAAAAAGGCCGCGAAGTCGCTGCTTTGTCGCTGTTGTCGACGACGCTGCAATACGACGGCTGGGCGATGCCGTGGTACCGGTTCTTGCTGCCGCTAGGGTATTACACGCCGCTGCGGCACCTCTACGAGTTTCGCGAGCGCGAGCCGTATGGACTCAAGAACGAGGCGCTCAGGAAACGCATTGCGCGCGCGGCCCGGCAGTCGGCATTCACCGAAGTCGGTGCAACCAGCGTGCCCATGAACCATATTTATCAGGCGATGCGCCTGATTAGACACGTAAAAAGAAAGCTGGCTGATGTACGCGCGCCAGCGCTCGTCTTGCACGCGATCGACGACGATACGGCGAGTGCCAAAAGCGCGGATTTCGTGGTCCGCCATATCGGGTCGCCGGTGGTGCGCAAGATATATCTCGACGACAGCTACCACATGGTAACGATGGACAATGAGCGAGAACTGGTCGCGCGCGAGACGCGCGATTTCCTGCATGCGCAGGTCGGTGGCGAATCCGGCGCCCTTGCTCAACCGTTGCGGTCGGGCGGCCGAATACGCCGCTGACGCGGTGGGGTTCTCGACGGGTGGCCGTATGCGGAATGACACAACATCAGACGGCCCTCGAATAACGCCATAAATAGCCCCCTAATCCCGTAAACGTTCGGGTTTAGAGCCCTTATTGTCGGATTTGTGGCACATGACGCCTGCGTTTCAACCTCATGTTTCATTTAATATCTTCCCTTAACCCTTGATTTTTGTTATGTTATTGCCTTCACGGGCTTGGCTGCTTTAAGTGGCTGGCGACCCGGGAGGACCCAAAAAATGAATCATGCGATATGGCGGATAGCTGGATGTGTGCTCGGCGTGGTTGCGTTCGCCGCTGCGCCCGCGCTGCATGCTGCTGATGGCAAATCCCGCGTTACGGTCAAGCATCCCGCGAAATCTGCCGCCAAGGCGTCGGCGCGTAAAAAACATGCCGCGGCCAGGCATCACGCCGCGGCCAGGCATCACGCCGAACCGGTCACGGTGGGCGCCACCCCCAATCTGAAATCGTCCGCCGCGCTCGTCGTCGATCTCGAGGACGGCCGCACGATCTACGGCAAGAACGCGCAAAACAAGACGCCCATCGCGTCGATCACGAAATTGATGACGTCGATGGTGGTGCTGGACGCCAATTTGCCGCCCGAAGAAACGATTTATATCGACGCCGCGGACTACGACGCCATCAAGCACACCACGTCGCGCCTGCACATGGGCACCGGCCTGCCGCGGCGCGACATGCTGCGTCTCGCGCTGATGTCGTCCGAGAACCGTGCGGCGGCGTCATTGAGCCGCGCGTATCCGGGGGGCAGCGCCGCGTTCGTGACGGCAATGAACCGCAAGGCCGTCGATCTTGGCATGTTCAACACGCATTTTGTCGATGCCACCGGGTTGTCGAGCGAAAACGTGTCGACGGCGGAAGACCTGGTAAAGATGGTCAAGGGCGCCTACGAATACCCGCTGATCCGCGAATTCACCACGACTGGCGCGCACGAAGTCGAAACCGCCGCCGGGCGCAGCCTGCAGTTCCGCAATTCCAATGGTTTGGTCAGAAATTCGACCTGGGAAATCGGCCTGTCGAAGACCGGCTATATCAGCGAAGCAGGGCGCTGTCTCGTCATGCAGGCGAAGATCGCCGCGCGGCCAGTCATCATCGTGTTGCTCGATTCGTGGGGCAAGCAAACGCGCATCGGCGACGCCAACCGCATCAAGAAGTGGCTCGAAAGCCACGCGGGCCGCAAGCCGGTAGGCTGACCAGCGTCAATTAATCAGGGCAGGGGCGCTGCAACAGCGTCGCTAGTTTGCCCGGCATCCGCCGTACCTTCCACAACGCTGTCCCTGCGGATTTTTTCGAACGCTCTCATGGTGCAAACCTCCGCGCGGATTTCCTTTCACGATCTGCTGCCGCCGCAGCAAAGCATGCTCGAGGAAGTGTGGGCGGGGCTCGGCAAACCGCAAAAAGAGATTTCGCCGAAGTTTTTTTATGACGCGCGCGGCTGTGAGCTGTTCGAGGCGATCTGCGGTCTTCCCGAGTATTACCCGACGCGCACCGAACTGGCGATCATGAGGCGGCACGCGCGTGCCATGGCCGGCGCGCTGGGTGGCGATTGCGCGTTGATCGAAATCGGCTGTGGTAACGGCGAGAAAACGCGCGCGCTGCTCGACGAACTGCGGCCGCCCGTGTTTGCGGCGATCGACATTGCGCGCGAACAGCTCGAAGCTTCCTGCAACGCGCTGGCGCGGTCGTTTCCCGACATGCGTATCGTCGCATTGCGCGCCGATTTTGCGCGCGCGGTCGTGTTGCCCGACGCCGAGCTGGCAGCGGCGCGGCGCGTGCTTTATTTCCCGGGTTCGACCATAGGCAATTTCACGCCCGACGAGGCGCGCGAATTTCTCGCGCGCTGGGCGCCGCTGCTGGGTGCAGGTGGCGGCGCGCTGATCGGCGTCGATCTCAAAAAAAATCCGGCCGTCCTTGACGCCGCCTACAACGACGCACAGGGCGTGACCGCCGAATTCAACCTGAACGTGCTGCGGCATATCAATAGCGAACTTGACGCCGACTTCGATCTCGCCGCATTCCGTCATCGCGCGCGCTACGACGCAGGGCAAGGACGCATCGAAATGCACCTCGAGAGCCTCAAGCCACAGCGCGTGACCATCGCGGGCCGCACGCTCGACTTCCGTGCCGGCGAAACCATCCATACCGAGAACTCGTGCAAGTATTCTCTCGCCGAGGTGCGGGAACTGGGCCGCGCCGCCGGTTATGTAGCGGAGGAGTGCTGGACCGACGACCAGCAGTTGTTCTCGGTACATTACTTCACGCTGCCGTGATGCAGGGTGGCGCTATAATCATGTGCAGAGAAACAGCTGCGCCACGCGCGTCAAACGCATGAATCCTGTATTGAAAGTTATCGTTGCCGGATGTTTGGGCGGTGCGTTTGCCGCCGCCATGGCGCAGGGTTATCCAAACAAGCCGGTGCGCTGGGTGGTGCCTTTCCCGCCCGGCGGCAGCGCCGACATCATGGGCCGCATGATAGGCCAGGACCTGGCGAAAACGCTCGGCCAGCAGGTGGTGATCGAAAACCGCGCCGGCGCTTCCGCGATAGTCGGCTCGGAGTATGTCGCGAAGTCGCCAGCGGACGGCTATACGCTGCTACAGGCCAACGTCAGCCAGATGACGATCCATCCCAGCCTGTACCCGAAACTGCCCTACGATCCACTGAAGGATTTTGCGCCAGTGACCGTGCTCGGTGTCGTGACCAGCGTGGTGGTGACCACTCCCGCGCTGCCGGTGAAATCCATTCAGGATCTCGTTGCGCTCGCCAGGAAGCGTCCCGGCCTGCTCAATTTCACTTCGAGCGGCGCCGGCGCATCGACTCATCTCACCGGCGAGCTGCTCAAGCAGCGTGCCGGCATAGCAATGACGCACATCAGCTACAAGGGCAGCGGCCCGGCGTTGACGGATGTCATGGCCGGGTTTGTCGAGGTCATGTTCGAAAACCTGCCGTCTGCGCTGCCGTTCATCAATGCCGGGAAGCTCAAGGTGCTGGCGGTCACCGGCAAGGACCGTTCGCCGGTCTTGAAAACCGTGCCGACGCTGGCGGAATCCGGGTTTCCCGGATTCGACATGGTGTCGTGGCAGGCGCTGGTCGCGCCCGCCAATACGCCCAAGCCGGTCATCGATAAACTCAATGCCGAGGTGGCGCGGGTGTTGAGAACGCCGGAGATGAAGGAAAAAATGATCGGACTGGGCACCGAGGTGGTGGCCAACACGCCCGAGCAGTTCGCGCAGTACTTGCGCGAGGAAATGGCCAAGTGGTCGAAAATAGTGAAGGACGCGGGCATCAAGCTCGAGATTTGATTTTTCAGCAACGGACCAACAACTCAAATGAGCATGAAAAAATTTGCGGTGGCCCCGGCGGATTACGTCGAGATACTCAATCTTTACTCCGCGTATAACCTGGCGAGCGACGCGGGCGACGCCGAGTGGTATGCGAGCTGCTTTACCGAGAAAGGCGAGCAGCACGGCACCTACGACGTGATAGGCCACGCCGCGCTGGTCGAGTACAAGAAGAAGGACTACGCCACGCGCACCCACCTTTACCGTCGCCACTGGAACGGCAGCGTGCACCTTGAGAAAATCGACGACGACACCATACGCGGGCGCTGCTACCTGTTCGGTTATAACGGCGAACCCGGCACGCTGCCGCATACGACCCATGCCGGCGTTTATACCGACACCATCAAGCGCGAAAACGGCGCGTGGAAATTCGCCTACCGCAAACTGGTGTTCGACGGGGTCAAGAAGTGAACGTGCCGGCGCCGCAACGCAAGCCTGCGGCCGTCGCGCAGCGCGCGCCCGAGTATGCAACCGTAGCGCAGTTGCTGGATTTGTACCGCAAGCGCGCCGCATCGCCGGTTGAGGTCGTGCAGGATTTGTTCGCGCGTGTGGAAAAGCACGAATCCAGC
>Ga0214919_10004705_pt1 | contig 19787 bp, 14 predicted proteins | sample LL1503_MetaG_FD_177994 | JGI IMG/M metagenome (GOLD analysis project Ga0214919, IMG submission 177994) | Freshwater microbial communities from Lake Lanier, Atlanta, Georgia, United States - LL-1503 | ecosystem: Environmental > Aquatic > Freshwater > Lake | place: USA: Georgia | collected...
TCACTGGTGCGATCGAGTTGCCAGAAGGCAAAGAGATGGTGATGCCAGGGGACAACGTCTCGATCACGGTCAAGCTGATCAACCCGATTGCGATGGAAGAGGGCTTGCGCTTTGCCATCCGCGAAGGCGGTCGTACTGTGGGCGCCGGTGTGGTTGCCAAAATCATTGCGTAATTGCGAAGGGGTATAGCTCAATTGGCAGAGCGTCGGTCTCCAAAACCGAAGGTTGTAGGTTCGATTCCTACTGCCCCTGCCACCTGAAGCGCTGGTGGTAAACAGGCCCGCTACGGTGTAGCGGGCTTGAGCGTCTTAAGGGCGCGAAAAGAGAATAGATAGTTGCACTGAAATACGAAGAGATCATGGCCACAACACAAGTTCAAACCGTTAGCACCGCAGGGGATAAGGCCAAGCTGGTCGCGTCCGCGCTGTTGGTGGTGGCGGCCCTGGCCGGGTATTTCCTGCTTGCCAAACAAGGCGCCTTGGCGCAGTGGGCTGCTTTCTTGGTCTTGCTGGCCTTGGCGGTAGTTAGTTTTCTGGTTTCAGAGCCTGGCAAACAGTTGATTGCCTTTGGCCGTGATGCATGGCGCGAGGTAAAAAAAGTAGTCTGGCCGACGCGCAAAGAAGCAACGCAGATGACGGCGGTAGTGTTCGGTTTTGTGCTGATCATGGCCTTGTTCCTATGGCTGACGGATAAGACGCTGGAATGGGTTTTTTATGACTTAATTCTGGGTTGGAAAAAATAATGACTGAAGAAGTTCAAGCCCCGCTGGCCGAGTCGGCCATGCCTGCACCAACCAATAGCAATCCAGACTTACGCTGGTATGTTGTGCACGCCTACTCTGGCATGGAAAAAGCCGTTGAGCGCAACATTCTGGAGCGTATCAACCGCTCGGGTATGCAAGATAAATTCGGCCGCATTTTGGTGCCGATGGAAGAAGTGGTCGAAGTCAAAAACGGCCAAAAGAAAACCACCGAACGCAAGTTTTTCCCCGGTTATGTGTTGGTCGAAATGGTCATGGACGATGACACATGGCACTTGGTGAAGCACACCAACAAGGTGACAGGATTTGTCGGCGGCACTAAAAATCGGCCGGCCCCGATTTCGGAGGCGGAAGTTTCCAAAATCGTGAACCAGATGCAGCAGGGCACGGAAAAGCCGCGCCACAAAGTCGAATTTATGGTGGGCGAATTTGTGCGTATCAAAGACGGCCCGTTTACCGATTTCAATGGTTCGGTCGAAGATGTTAATTACGACAAGAGCAAGGTGCGTGTTTCGGTCACGATTTTCGGACGCTCCACACCGGTGGAGCTAGAGTTCTCACAGATCGAGAAGACCTGATTTTTTCGTGGGCTCAGGCCCGCAGACAGCCCGCGTTTTCCGACGCAGCGCGGGTGGTGGTAAGAGTCGATACCCCGGGGAGCCGAGGGCTGAGTGGTTCAGCACCAAAGCGTTACTACCCGTAAGGAGCAATCATGGCGAAAAAAATCGTCGGCTTTATCAAGCTGCAAGTACCAGCTGGAAAAGCCAACCCGTCCCCCCCTATTGGCCCGGCGCTGGGTCAGCGCGGCCTCAACATCATGGAGTTCTGCAAGGCCTTTAATGCCCAGACCCAAGGTGTCGAGCCCGGCCTGCCGCTTCCGGTGGTGATTACCGCATTTGCGGACAAGAGCTTCACTTTTGTCATCAAGACGCCGCCTGCGACCGTGTTGATTAAGAAGGCCATCAAGCTGGACAAGGGCTCGGCTCGTCCGCACAGCGACAAGGTCGGCAGGATCACCCGTGCGCAGCTCGAAGAGATAGCCAAAACCAAGATGAAAGACATGACTGCAGCCGATCTGGATGCAGCAGTCCGTACCATCGCCGGCTCTGCCCGCTCGATGGGTGTGAATGTGGAGGGCGTATAAATGTCCAAACTGACTAAAAAACAAAAAACCCAACAGGGCAAGATCGTAGCTACCAAGTTGTACCCGGTGACTGACGCTTTGGCCTTGGTGAAGGAATTTGCCACCGCCAAATTCGACGAATCGATCGACGTCGCGGTGCAGCTCGGTGTGGATGCCAAGAAGTCCGATCAAGTTGTGCGGGGCGCTGTGGTGCTGCCTAACGGAACCGGAAAAACCACCCGTGTCGCGGTGTTCGCCCAGGGCGCCAAGGCAGAAGAAGCAAAAGCCGCAGGCGCTGACATTGTGGGCATGGATGACCTGGCCGCCATGGTTAAGGCCGGTGATATGCCTTTTGACATCGTGATTGCTGCACCGGACGCGATGCGTGTGGTCGGTACGCTGGGTCAAATTCTGGGGCCGCGTGGTCTGATGCCTAACCCCAAGGTTGGCACTGTGACGCCCGATGTTGCGACTGCGGTGCGCAACGCCAAAGCGGGTCAGGTGCAGTTCCGTGTGGACAAAGCCGGTATCGTGCATTCCACCATCGGTCGCCGCTCGTTTGATTCTGCGCATTTGCAGGGTAACTTGGTCGCCTTGGTCGAGGCCTTGAATAAGTCCAAGCCCGCTACCAGCAAAGGCGTATACCTGCGCAAGATGGCTTTGTCCTCCACCATGGGTGTGGGCGTGCGCGTCGATGTGCAGTCATTGACAGCTTGATTTCGAAGTAATTGAATTTGGGCGCTTCGCAAGAGGTGCCCGATGTGGTGGGTCCCCGAAGCTGAAAACGCTAAGGGGGGCCATCCAAGACCGTTGGTGTGCAGTTCGGCTGCGCTTAATCAGTGAAAACCAACGCAGATGGCGATCCCGCTGCAGACGGATGTATTTCCTTCCACAGTTGATCGCTGCATTTTGGAGCGCAAGCGGCGAAAGCCGCAAAGCGCATGTAAAGGAGTAGACCTTGAGTTTGAATCGCAGTGAGAAAGAAGCGGTCATTTCAGAAGTGACCAGCCTCGCCGCTAAAGCTCAAACGCTCGTGATCGCGGAGTACCGTGGCATCACGGTCGCTGACATGACCAAGTTGCGCACTACAGCGCGCGACAGCGGAGTGACGTTGAGTGTGTTGAAAAACACCTTGGCGCGCCGCGCTGTTGCCGGTAGTGGCTTTGAGGTGGTGTCCGACCAGATGACCGGTCCTTTGATCTATAGCTTTTCTGTCGACGCCGTGGCTGCCGCGAAAGTGGTGTCCGAGTTTGCGAAAACCAATGACAAGTTGGTGATTCGCGGCGGTGCGTACGGCGGCAAGGCTTTGGACGTGAACGGCGTAAAACAATTGGCCAGCATCCCTTCGAAAGAAGTTTTGCTCGCGCAGTTGTTGGGCTTGATGCAGTCACCCATTTCGCGCACGGCGCGGGTGTTGGCCGCATTGGCAGAGCAACGTGGTGGCGGTGCGCAAGCACCTGCCGAGGCAGAGGCTGCGGCTGCGTAAGCGGCTGCCGCATTGATAAGTAATTCATCCCTGTGCAGCCGTTTGCGCAGTGCGCTAGAGCTAAGCACAAGTACATTAGGAAATAAAAATGGCATTCGATAAAGACGCATTTTTGACCGCGCTGGACAGCATGACGGTCATGGAACTCAACGACCTGGTGAAAGCCATCGAAGAGAAATTTGGTGTAAGCGCTGCTGCGATGTCAGCGCCCGCCGCAGGTGGTGGTGCAGCAGCACCCGCCGCCGAAGAGAAGACGGAATTCAACGTGGTGCTGCTCGAAGCGGGCGCCAACAAAGTGTCGGTCATTAAGGCTGTGCGCGAAATTACAGGTCTGGGCCTCAAAGAAGCCAAAGACATGGTCGATGGCGCTCCCAAAGCCGTTAAAGAAGGCATTGCTAAGGCCGACGCCGAGGCTGCCAAGAAAAAGCTGGAAGATGCCGGCGCAAAGGTCGAGCTCAAGTAAGCGAGCGATCCCATCTTGCTGGCCACAAGTCGGCAGGATGGGAAAGTACATCGCAAGCGCTACTGGTACCGGCAGCGTTTGCGCCTCAGATTACAGCTGACAAGCCCGTTGGATGACAGGCTTGTCAAGTGTCTTCTGACCCCGACTGCAGAAGATGCCTTGGTTCGGGTCGCGTGCAATGCGCGACCGTCCGCCAATGATTGGTAGCGGCCAATCACCAAGAATGAAACACAGTCGCCTAGGACCCCCAGGATTCCTCAGACTTTGCCCGGAGATCTCATGGCTTATACATACACAGAACGCAAACGCATACGCAAAAATTTCGGTAACCGCGACAGCGTGCTCGAAATCCCCTACCTGCTGCAAATGCAAAAAGACGCCTACACCGCGTTTTTGCAGGCCGATGCCAACCCTAAAAAGCGGACCCAAGAGGGCCTGCAAGCTGCTTTTGAAGCTGCCTTCCCTATCGTCTCGCACAATGGTTTTGTGGAGATGAAGTACCTGGAGTACAACCTGGCCAAGCCCGGCTTTGATGTGCGCGAATGCCAGACCCGCGGCCTCACCTACGCATCGGCCGTGCGTGCCAAGGTGCAACTCATTATTTATGACCGCGAAGCCTCCACCAGTCAGAACAAAGTGGTCAAAGAGGTGAAAGAGCAAGAGGTCTACATGGGCGAAGTGCCTTTGATGACCAGCAAAGGCTCTTTCATCATTAACGGCACCGAGCGCGTGATCGTCTCCCAGCTGCACCGTTCACCCGGCGTATTTTTTGAGCATGACAAAGGCAAAACCCACAGCTCGGGCAAGCTGCTTTTTTCAGCGCGCATCATCCCCTACCGCGGCTCTTGGCTGGACTTTGAGTTTGATCCGAAAGATTTACTCTATTTCCGCGTGGACCGCCGCCGCAAAATGCCAGTGACGATTTTGCTCAAGGCCATTGGCCTGAACAATGAATCCATACTGGCAAACTTCTTTGTCAATGACAATTTCCGCCTCATGGACAGCGGTGCGCAAATGGAATTTGTGCCCGAACGCCTGCGCGGCGAAGTAGCCCGCTTTGATCTGACAGACAAGTCCGGCAAAGTCGTCGTTGCCAAAGACAAGCGCGTTACCGCACGCCATACCCGCGAGCTGGAACAATCTGGCACCACCCACATCAGCGTGCCGGAAGACTTTTTGGTCGGACGCGTGGTAGCCCGCAACATCGTCGAAGCCGAGACGGGTGAAATCCTGGCCAAAGCTAACGAAGAGTTAACCGATGCGCTCTTGAAAAAGCTGCGCACTTCCGGTATTGCCGATTTAGCCTGTATTTACACCAATGAGTTGGACCAAGGCGCCTACATCTCGCAAACCCTGCGTACCGACGAGACGACGGACGACTTTGCTGCGCGCGTGGCGATCTACCGCATGATGCGCCCCGGCGAGCCGCCCACCGAAGACGCAGTGCAAGCCCTGTTCCAGCGCTTGTTTTACAACCCGGATACCTACGACCTGTCGCGCGTGGGCCGCATGAAGTTCAACGCCAAGATGGGCCGTGCCGAATCAACAGGCCCCATGGTGTTGACCAATGAAGACATTTTGTCCGTGGTCAAAATTTTGGTGGACTTGCGCAATGGCCGTGGCGACGTAGACGATATTGATCACTTGGGCAACCGCCGCGTGCGCTGCGTGGGTGAGCTGGCCGAAAACCAGTACCGCACTGGTTTGGCACGTATCGAAAAAGCCGTCAAAGAGCGTCTGGGCCAAGCCGAACAAGAGCCGCTGATGCCGCACGACTTGATCAACAGCAAGCCGATTTCCGCTTCGCTCAAAGAGTTCTTTGGTGCCTCGCAGTTGTCGCAGTTCATGGACCAGACCAACCCCTTGTCAGAAATCACGCACAAGCGCCGTGTGTCTGCCCTGGGCCCAGGTGGTCTGACGCGTGAGCGCGCCGGCTTTGAGGTGCGTGACGTTCACGTCACCCATTACGGACGCGTCTGCCCCATCGAGACCCCCGAAGGTCCGAACATCGGCTTGATCAACTCGCTGGCTTTGTATGCCCGCCTCAATGATTACGGCTTTATCGAAACGCCCTACCGTCGCGTGGCCAATAGCAAGGTCACAAATGAAATTGATTACCTTTCCGCCATCGAAGAAGGTAAATACGTTATCGCCCAGGCCAATGCGGTCTTGGATAAAGACGGCATATTGACGGGCGAATTGGTGTCGGCGCGTGAAAAAGGCGAGTCCGTGCTGGTCGGCCCGGAGCGCGTGCAGTACATGGATGTGTCGCCGGCACAGATCGTGTCGGTGGCGGCATCCTTGGTGCCCTTCTTGGAGCATGACGACGCCAACCGCGCGCTGATGGGCGCCAATATGCAGCGCCAGGCTGTGCCGGTGCTGCGCCCTGAAAAGGCCTTTGTCGGAACCGGCATCGAGCGCGTTGCGGCAGTGGACTCGGGAACCGTGGTGACCGCCAACCGTGGTGGTGTTGTCGACTATGTCGACGCCACCCGCGTGGTAGTACGCGTCAACGACGCGGAGGCGCAGGCTGGTGAAGTGGGTGTGGACATCTACAACCTGATCAAGTACCAGCGTTCCAACCAGAACACCAATATCCACCAGCGTCCCATTGTCAAAAAGGGCGACAAACTGGACAAAGGCGATGTGATTGCCGACGGCGCATCTACCGACTTGGGCGAATTGGCCTTGGGTCAGAACATGCTGGTTGCGTTCATGCCTTGGAACGGCTACAACTTTGAGGATTCCATCCTGATCAGCGAACGCGTGGTTGCCGAAGACCGCTACACCTCGATTCATATCGAAGAGCTGGTGGTCATGGCCCGCGACACCAAACTCGGTGCCGAGGAAATTACCCGCGACATTCCGAACCTGAGCGAACAGCAACTCAACCGTTTGGACGAGTCCGGCATTATTTATGTGGGTGCTGAAGTGATGCCTGGCGACACTTTGGTGGGCAAGGTCACCCCCAAAGGTGAAACTACGCTGACACCGGAAGAGAAACTGTTGCGCGCCATCTTCGGCGAAAAAGCCAGCGATGTGAAAGATACCTCTTTGCGCGTAGACCAGGGCTCACAAGGCACCGTTATTGACGTGCAGGTGTTCACCCGCGAAGGTATTGTGCGTGACAAGCGTGCGCAGCAAATTATTGACGACGAGCTCAAGCGCTTCCGCCTGGATTTGAATGACCAGCTGCGTATCGTAGAAGCCGACGCCTTTGACCGTATCGCCAAACTGTTGACTGGAAAAGTTGCCAATGGCGGTCCGCAAAAGCTGGCCAAGGGTAGCAAGATCGACAAGGCCTATCTCGACTCGGTGGAGAAATTCCACTGGTTCGACATTCGCCCGGCCGATGATGCAGTGGCTTCGCAACTCGAAAGCATCAAGGCCTCGCTGGAGCAAACCCGCCACAGCTTTGACTTGTCTTTTGAAGAGAAGCGCAAAAAGCTTACCCAGGGCGATGAGTTGCCCGCAGGCGTTTTGAAAATGGTCAAGGTCTATATCGCCGTCAAGCGTCGCTTGCAGCCTGGCGACAAAATGGCCGGCCGCCATGGTAACAAAGGGGTGGTCTCCAAGATCGTTCCGGTCGAAGACATGCCATACATGGCCGACGGCACACCCTGCGACATCGTACTCAACCCCTTGGGCGTTCCTTCGCGGATGAACGTAGGTCAGGTGCTGGAAGTGCATTTGGGCTGGGCCGCTAAAGGCCTAGGCCAGCGCATTGGTGACATGTTGCAAGAGCAGTCCAAGATGGTCGAAATGCGCCAGTTCCTGGACGCCCTGTACAACGGTTCAGGCCGCAAAGAGGCCTTGGGCGACCTGAGCGATGCGCAGGTGCTGGAAATGGCTGCCAATTTGCAGACCGGCGCAACCTTTGCCACACCGGTGTTTGATGGCGCCTCCGAAGAGGAAATCCGCGGCATGCTCAAACTGGCCTACCCCGAAGAAGTGGCCAAGGCCAAGGGCTTGACCGACACGCGTACGCAGGCCTACCTGTGCGACGGTCGTACCGGTGAGCCTTTCGAGCGTCCTGTCACGGTGGGATATATGCATGTGCTCAAGTTGCACCATTTGGTCGATGACAAGATGCACGCCCGCTCTACCGGCCCTTACAGTCTGGTCACGCAGCAGCCCTTGGGTGGCAAGGCGCAGTTCGGCGGTCAGCGTTTCGGCGAGATGGAGGTCTGGGCCTTGGAGGCCTATGGCGCTTCCTACGTCTTGCAGGAAATGCTCACCGTCAAGTCCGACGACGTACAGGGCCGTACCAAGGTGTACGAAAGCATTGTCAAGGGAGAGCATTCCATCGAGGCGGGTATGCCCGAGTCCTTTAATGTGCTAGTCAAGGAAATCCGTTCCCTGGGCCTGGATATCGAATTGGAGCGTGGTTAAACACCTACGTAGAGAGCTTTCGCGGCAGCCATCCGGTGGATGTGTTGCCCCTCACATGAAAAAGGAATTTCCATGAAATCATTACTCGACCTGTTCAAGCAGTTCACGCCCGATGAGCATTTCGATGCCATCAAAATCGGCATGGCATCGCCGGAGAAAATCCGCTCCTGGTCTTTTGGCGAAGTGAAAAAGCCCGAGACTATTAACTACCGCACCTTCAAGCCCGAGCGCGACGGTTTGTTTTGCGCCAAGATTTTCGGACCTATCAAAGACTACGAATGCTTGTGCGGCAAATACAAACGCCTCAAGCACCGTGGCGTGATTTGCGAGAAGTGCGGCGTTGAAGTGACCCAGACCAAAGTTCGCCGCGAGCGCATGGGCCATATCGATCTGGCTGCGCCTTGCGCCCACATCTGGTTCCTCAAGTCCCTGCCCAGCCGTTTGGGCCTGGTGCTGGACATGACGCTGCGTGACATCGAGCGCGTGCTGTATTTTGAAGCCTATGTAGTGACCGACCCTGGTATGACGCCCTTGAAGAAATTCAGCATCATGTCCGAGGACGATTTCGAAGCCAAATTCAAAGAATACGGCGACGAGTTCCAGGCCAAGATGGGTGCTGAAGGCATCAAGGACTTGTTGCAAAGTATCGATATCGAAGGGTCGATTGAAAAGCTGCGCAATGACCTGACCGGCTCCGAGCTCAAGATCAAGAAGAACGCCAAGCGCCTTAAAGTGCTAGAAGCCTTCAAGAAATCGGGTATCAAGCCCGAGTGGATGGTGCTCGAAGTGCTTCCCGTGTTGCCGCCGGACCTGCGTCCGCTGGTACCGTTGGATGGTGGTCGTTTCGCCACCTCCGATCTGAATGATTTGTACCGCCGCGTTATCAACCGCAACAGCCGCCTGCGCCGCTTGCTCGAACTCAAAGCGCCGGAAATCATTGCCCGCAATGAAAAGCGGATGCTGCAAGAGTCTGTGGACTCGCTACTGGACAACGGACGCCGCGGTAAAGCGATGACGGGCGCCAACAAGCGGGCACTGAAGTCCTTGGCCGACATGATCAAAGGCAAGTCCGGACGTTTCCGCCAGAACTTGCTGGGCAAACGCGTGGACTATTCAGGTCGCTCGGTGATTACCGTGGGCCCGACACTCAAGCTGCACCAGTGCGGCCTGCCCAAGTTGATGGCGCTCGAACTCTTCAAGCCTTTTATCTTCGCGCGCCTGGAAGCTATGGGTATTGCGACTACCATCAAAGCGGCGAAAAAAGAAGTCGAATCGGGGACACCGGTGGTTTGGGACATTTTGGAAGAGGTGATCAAAGAGCATCCCGTGATGCTCAACCGCGCACCTACGCTGCACCGCTTGGGCATCCAGGCTTTCGAGCCCATCCTGATCGAAGGCAAAGCAATTCAATTGCACCCCTTAGTTTGCTCGGCATTTAACGCCGACTTTGACGGCGACCAAATGGCTGTTCACGTGCCTTTGTCAGTAGAAGCCCAAATGGAGGCCCGCACCTTGATGCTGGCCTCCAACAATGTGCTCTTTCCTGCGAACGGCGAGCCTTCCATTGTTCCCTCACAAGACGTGGTGCTTGGCTTGTACTACACCACCCGGGACCGTATCAATGCCAAAGGCGAAGGCCTGATCTTTGCCGACACCGGCGAGGTGCAGCGCGCTTTTGACGCGGGTGAAGTGGACCTGAACGCCCGCGTGAACGTGCGCCTGACCGAGTACCTCAAGGATAAAGAAAGCGGCGAATTTATCGCGAACACCAAAGTCTGGGAAACCACGGCTGGTCGCGCGCTACTGTCCGAAATTTTGCCCAAAGGCTTACCGTTTTCTAACTTGAACAAGGCACTCAAGAAAAAGGAAATTTCCAAGCTTATCAACGTGTCCTTCCGCAAGTGCGGCTTGAAAGAGACTGTTGTATTTGCTGACAAGCTTTTGCAAGCAGGTTTCCGCCTCGCGACACGCGCTGGCATCTCCATTTGCATCGACGACATGTTGGTGCCGCAGGAAAAGCACGAGATTATTCGTCGGGCGCAAACCGAAGTCAAAGAAATCGAGAAGCAGTATGTTTCCGGTTTGGTGACCTCTGGTGAGCGTTACAACAAAGTGGTGGACATCTGGGGTAAGTCCGGTGACGAAGTGTCCAAGGTAATGATGGCCAAGCTCTCCAAAGAGATGGTTACCGATCGCCATGGCAATCAAGTGCAGCAGGAGTCTTTCAACTCTATCTACATGATGGCGGACTCCGGTGCGCGCGGCTCTGCCGCTCAGATCCGCCAAGTGGCCGGTATGCGCGGTTTGATGGCCAAGCCCGATGGCTCCATCATCGAGACGCCGATTACCGCCAATTTCCGTGAAGGCTTGAATGTGTTGGAGTACTTCATCTCCACCCACGGTGCGCGTAAAGGTCTGGCCGATACCGCACTGAAAACCGCCAACTCGGGCTACTTGACACGTCGTCTGGTGGATGTGACCCAAGACCTGGTCGTGACCGAGCAAGATTGTGGAACCCACAACGGGTACTTGATGCGCGCAATCGTCGAAGGCGGTGAAGTCATCGAATCGCTGCGCGATCGCATATTGGGCCGCACTGTGGCCGAAGATGTGCTGCATCCGGAAAACCGTTCCGTGGTGGCTGCTGCTGGCGCGATGCTGGACGAAGACATCATCGAAGAGCTCGAAACCTTTGGGGTGGATGAAGTCAAAGTCCGTACGGCCTTGACCTGCGAAACCCGTTTCGGTATTTGCGCCAAGTGCTACGGACGCGACCTAGGCCGAGGCGGCCTGATCAACCACGGCGAAGCCGTGGGCGTGATAGCTGCCCAGTCCATCGGCGAACCCGGTACGCAGCTGACCATGCGTACCTTCCACATTGGTGGTGCCGCATCGCGCGCGGCTATCGCTTCTAGCGTGGAAGCCAAGTCCAGCGGCAATATCGGCTTTAACGCGACCATGCGTTATGTGACCAATAGCAAGAACGAGCTGGTGGTGATTTCCCGCTCTGGTGAAATCGTAATCCAGGACGAGCATGGCCGCGAGCGTGAGCGCCACAAAGTGCCTTATGGCGCGGTACTCAGCGTCAAAGCGGACCAGGCGATCAAGGCGGGCGCAATTCTGGCTAACTGGGACCCCCTGACCCGCCCCATCATTACTGAGTTTGCCGGTCGTGCGCACTTCGAAAACGTGGAAGAGGGCTTGACGGTTGCTCGCCAAGTGGACGAGGTGACTGGTCTTTCAACGCTGGTAGTCATCGACCCCAAGCGCCGCGGTTCTGCAAAAATAGTGCGCCCGCAGGTCAAGCTGATCGATGCATCCGGCAAGGAAGTAAAAATTCCGGGTACCGACCATGCAGTAACCATCGGGTTCCCGGTGGGTGCTTTGGTGCAGGTGCGTGACGGACAGGACGTGGGCCCTGGCGAAGTGCTGGCGCGTATCCCTATCGAGGGCCAGAAAACCCGTGACATTACCGGCGGCCTGCCGCGTGTGGCCGAGTTGTTTGAAGCCCGCTCGCCCAAAGACAAAGGCGTGTTGGCAGAAGCTACCGGTACCGTCTCCTTCGGTAAAGAAACCAAAGGCAAAGTGCGCTTGCAAATTACCGATCCGGAAGGCAAGGTCTGGGAAGAGCTGGTGCCCAAAGAGAAAAACATTTTGGTGCACGAGGGCCAGGTGGTGAACAAGGGCGAGTCCGTGGTGGACGGCCCGGCTGACCCGCAAGACATTCTGCGTCTGCTGGGCTCCGAGGAGCTGGCTCGCTACATCGTGGACGAGGTGCAGGATGTGTACCGTCTGCAAGGCGTGAAGATCAACGACAAGCACATTGAAGTCATCGTGCGCCAGATGTTGCGCCGTGTGGTGGTTGAGGCGACGGGAGACTCGAACTATATCGGTGGCGAGCAAGTGGAGCGTTCGGAAATGCTCAACACCAATGACGCTTTGCGTGCCGAAGGCAAGATACCGGCGACTTTTAGCAACCTGCTGCTGGGTATCACCAAAGCCTCTTTGTCCACCGACAGCTTTATTAGCGCTGCGTCCTTCCAGGAAACTACGCGCGTGCTGACCGAAGCGGCCATCATGGGCAAGCGCGATGAATTGCGCGGCTTGAAAGAAAACGTCATCGTGGGTCGCCTGATCCCGGCCGGTACCGGTCTGGCCTACCACGAAGCGCGTCTGGTGCGTGAGCAAATGGATGACTCCGAGCGCCGTGCGATTGCCGAAGCCGACGCCGCAGAATTGGCTGACGCCACGGGTGAGACCGAGGTTGAATCGGCTGAGGGCAGCGCTGGCGAGTGAGTTTGCTTTAGCAGCTAACACATGCCCCACGCCTTTGTAATTAAAGGCTTGGGGCATTTTTAAGGCTTGATCGCATGGGTGTGTCGGTTCTGCTGTGGCCTATGGTTGCGCTGCTGGCCTGCTGGCTGGTGGGTGTACACGCACGCCTGAAGCGTCTGCGCAGTGCCTGCTGGCTAGCGGTAGACAACTTGGACCGCGGTTTGCAAGCCCTGTTGCTAGTGGCGAAAGCGGCTTTAGACCGGCCAGATCCCGCCACCAAAGCCCACGAGGTATTGACGGTGGCAGCCCTGCAACTGTCATTGAGTGTAAAAACCATGAAGAGCGCCAAGTTGATGACCCGGCGCGAGGACGACGCCCTTGCGATAAGCGCTCAATGGGCCGAAATGTCAGGTGCGTGGGAATTGTTTTGCAGTGACCATCAGAGCATTATTGAGCCCCAGGCCTTACGGGACTTGCGTAGCGCTTGGGACGAGGCGCACAACCATGCCTTGTTTGCCAAGACGACGGCCAACCAGGCCATGCAGCACTACAACGCCGCGATAGAGCAAGCGCCGGCCTCCTGGGTGGCAGGACGCATGGGCTTTGTCCCAGCCACGCCCTTGTAGTGGCGAAATGCAAACAGCCACCACTGCGCCGCTGTGGCAGCAACTGCAAGCCACCGCTAAGCTACTGCACCTAGTGCGCCAGGGGAAGTCTGGAACGCCAGCGATGGACACGGTACCTGCCCCATTGCGCGCCGGCGTGCAGGCCCTGGCCTTTCACGCCTGGCGCCACATGGGTCGCGCCGTGGCCTTGCGTGACTGTCTGGTGCAAAGGCCGCCGCCGCCGGGCGCAGACGCCATGTTGTGCCTGGCGCTGGCTTTGATCTGGAATCCGCAACAAGCGCTCTACGATGAATTCACCCTGGTCAATCAGGCGGTTGAGGCGCTCAAGCGCGTGGCGTCCAGCCGCGCGCATGCCAATTTTGTCAATGCCTGCCTGCGCCGTTTTTTACGCGAACGCACACCACTGATTGCCGCCACCGACGCCGACCCACAAGCGCTGTGGAATCATCCACTGTGGTGGATACAAAGGGTACAGCGCGAGTACCCCGACCATTGGCAAAGTTTGCTACAGGCCTCCAATACGCAAGCCCCCATGACCTTGCGCGTGAACCTGCGTCGTGGCACGGCTGCGGACTATTTACAGCGCCTGCGCGAAGCGGGCATAGGCGCAGTGGCTGCCCAAGGCGCGGCGATCGTGCTGGACAAAGCCGTGCCGGTAGCGCGTCTGCCGGGCTTTGCCCAGGGCCTGGTGGCGGTGCAGGACGCGGCCGCGCAATTGGCTGCGCCATTGTTGTTGCAAGGTCTAGGCGCCCATCCGCGCATTCTGGACGCTTGCGCGGCACCCGGCGGAAAAACCGCCCACTTGCTGGAGTTGGTGGACGCACAGGTACTAGCTATCGACAAAGACGCCCAGCGCTTGGGAAAAATCCATGCCAATTTACAGCGTTTGGGCCTGCAGGCTAAAGTGCTACAGGGCGATGCCGCAAACCCACAAAGCTGGTGGGATGGCGTGCTGTTTGACGGTATCTTGCTCGATGCCCCCTGTACCGCCTCGGGCATTGTGCGCCGCCACCCCGATGTGCGATGGCTGCGCCGCGAGGAGGACATCGCCCAGCTCGCCCATTCGCAGGCGCAGATGTTGCGCGTGCTGTGGCCATTGTTGCGTCGCGGAGGTCGTATGGTGTTCTGCACCTGTTCGATATTTAAGTCCGAAGGCCAAGAGCAGGTGCAGGGATTTTTGCGTATGCACGCCGACGCGCTGGCATTGCCTGCGCCCGGACATTTATTGCCGGGCGGCGCAGCCCAAGGTCTGTACGACAATCTAGGCCATGACCATGACGGTTTTTTCTATGCCCTGCTGGAAAAGCGCCTTGCCTAAGGCTTGGCTCCACTTTTTTTTGCTCGCTTGTTTGGCGTTGGCAAGTGCAATGGCCCAGGCGCAGACGCAAGCCGAAATCACAGTGCTGCGTGCCGAGCGATCAGTCAATGAGGTGTTTGTATCCGCCCATGTGAGCTTCGAGCTTCCGCCTGTAGTTGAAGAAGCCCTGCTCAAGGGCATACCCATGTTTTTTTTGCTTGAAGCGGAGTTGTACCAGGACCGCTGGTATTGGTACGACAAGCGCATCGCCAGTGCGCAGCGCCAAGTGCGCCTGGCCTACCAACCTTTGACGCGTCGCTGGCGGGTCAATCCATCCGCTGGTGCGGGGGGTGACAACACGCAGGGCTTGTCTTTAAACCAAAGTTTCGACACTTTGGCCGAGGCACTTAGCGCGGTGCGGCAAGTTTCGCAGTGGAAAGTTGCCGACCTGGCAGAGTCTGATCTGACCGCCAAAATCAAACTGCAATTTCGCTTTCGCATGGATTTGTCGCAATTGCCGCGGCCTTTTCAAATAGGTGCCATCGGGCAGTCGGAGTGGGATATTCAGGGTTCCGCGCGTACCGCCTTGCGCGGAGAGGGCACGCGATGAGTAGCGCTGACACCGCCCTGGCGTCTACGGCCGGCATGGTGGAGCGTCAAACGTCCACACTGACGCGCCGCGTAACAGCCCTAGTCGCCATCGCCATGGTTTTGATTGGTTTGCTCCTGCTCTTCCTGCTGGCCAATGCGACCAATAGCGGTGAGATGTATGAGCAAAATTACGCGCAGCTATTCACCATCAATTTGGTAGTTGCTGGCGCGCTGGGAGTCCTGATCGCCTGGGTCGCATGGCGCCTATACCAGCGGGTGCGCCAGGGGCGTTTCGGTAGTCGCCTACTACTGAAAATTGCCACCATTTTTGCTCTAGTGGGTGTTGCCCCCGGCTTGTTGATTTATGTTGTTTCTTACCAGTTTGTATCCCGCTCCATAGAAACCTGGTTTGACGTCAAGGTGGAAGGCGCCTTAGATGCAGGCCTCACATTGGGCCGCGTCACCCTGGATACTTTGAGCAACGATTTAGCCGCCAAGGCGCGGGTAGCAGCCGAACAATTATCAGAAAACCCGCAAATGGTTCCCGAGAGCGCTTTGGTGCGCTTGATGGAGCAGGTCGGCGCTAACGACGCTTCGGTCTGGAGCGCCAGCGGAAAACTGCTCTCCAGTGCGGGCTCTATCGGTATGCAGCTGAGCCCGGACAAGCCTAGCAGTACCCAATTGCGTTCCGCTAAAGCTGAGCGTACTTACGCATGGGTCGATGGCCTGGAAGATGCGGCGATGGGCAAAGCGGTCAAGCCTAACATCAAAGCATTGGTGCCGATTCCCAACGCCAGCCTGGGACTGGCAAGCGAGCAGCGGTTCCTATTGGTGCAAAGAATATTGCCCGCTAACTTCGTCGCCAATGCGCTGGCAGTGGAAAGCGCCAACCGGGAATACCAAGAGCGTGCGCTGGGGCGTTCTGGGCTTAAGCGCATGTACATCGGTACCTTGACGCTGAGTCTGTTTTTGGCCGTATTCGGCGCTATTTTGCTGGCGATCGTTCTGGGTAATCAAATTGCCCGGCCCTTGCTGGTGCTTACAGAAGGTGTCAGCCAGGTGGCCGCGGGCGATTTAAGGCCTAAATTTTCCTTGCAAAGCAAAGATGAACTGGGCGGATTGACGCGGGCCTTTGCGTCGATGACGCAGCAATTAGCCGATGCCAGGCAGACGGTGCAAGCCAGCATCGTCCAGCTCGATGCGGCCCGCGCGCGTTTGCAAACGATTCTAGATAACCTGACATCGGGCGTGTTGGTACTCAATGCGGCGGGAACGGTGCGCTCGGTAAACCCTGGTGCGGCGCGCATTTTGCAGCAAGATGCAGCCCACCTATTGGGTGCGCGAATCGCCCAGTTGCCGGGCCTAGAAGCATTCGGTCAAGGTATCGCCCAACAGTTTGATGATTTTTTGCAAGGTAATACCGAGGGCGGGAATGACCACTGGCAGCAATCGTTTGAGTTAGGCGTAGCCTCGGTGCCCAGCGGGCCTATGGCCGATCAATCGCGCATGCTGGTAGCCCGCGGCGCCATCCTGCCCGATGAAAGCCGCTTGGTAGTTTTTGACGACATTTCTGAAATCGTGTCGGCGCAGCGCGCGCGCGCTTGGGGCGAAGTGGCGCGCCGTCTGGCCCATGAGATTAAAAACCCGCTGACACCGATCCAACTTTCTGCCGAGCGTTTGGAGCGCAGGTTGACTGGCAAGCTAGAGCCAGGCGAGCAGCAGGTGCTGGCCAAGTCGGTCAAGACGATTGTCGAGCAGGTCGATGCAATGAAACGCCTGGTCAACGATTTCAGAGACTACGCGCGATTGCCAGCGGCGCAATTAGAGCCGGTGGATCTCAACGAATTGATCGATGGGGTCTTGCACTTGTACGAATCCTCGCCCGTTCCTATACGGCTGGAGCTGGAGGCGGGTATTCCCCCGGTCTTGGGGGACCCCCAGCAATTGCGACAGGTATTGCACAACCTTTTGCAAAACGGGTTGGATGCGACTGCGCTCAAGGCGGAAGAGGCTACTCACGCGCCGCAGGGCCTTGCAGCGGATGCGACGGAAATGGTGGTGCGGACCCAATTCATGGCCAGCTCGGGCCGGGTGCGGCTGATTGTCCTGGACCAAGGCGGCGGTTTTCCCGAGCACATTTTGAAGCGCGCCTTCGAACCCTATGTCACTACCAAACGCAGTGGAACTGGGCTGGGGCTGGCCGTGGTCAAGAAAATTGCGGACGACCATGGGGGCCGTATTGAAATCAGCAACCGCATGACCGGTGACGCTGTCCTTGGTGCCCAAGTCTCGTTATCATTAGCCTGTGTGGCAAACGTCAAACATTTGGAAAATACTATTTTGGGTCCAACATAACCATGGCAAACATTTTGGTCGTCGATGATGAACACGGTATCCGGGATCTGCTCTCAGAGATTCTCAATGACGAGGGGCATGCGGTGGAACTGGCAGAAAACGCAGCGCAGGCCCGTGCTGCGCGCGTGCGGGAGCGGCCGGACCTTGTCTTGCTGGATATTTGGATGCCTGACACCGATGGTGTGACTTTGCTCAAGGAGTGGGCAAGTACCGGCCTGCTCACCATGCCTGTGATCATGATGAGCGGGCATGCGACGATTGAAACCGCTGTGGAGGCCACCAAGATAGGCGCGATGGCTTTTCTGGAAAAGCCGGTGACCTTGCAAAAACTCCTGAAAGCCGTGGAGCAGGGCTTGGCCAAGAGTTTGGCGCAACAGCGTGATCCCAGGCTACTGCGTGCCATGCAGACGGCGCCATCGGGCGAGGTCTTGACCGACGTGGGGGAAGAAAACCAGTCCCCGGTAGCGAGTCAGGCCTTTGACTTGGATCGCCCTTTGCGCGACGCCAAAGATGATTTTGAGCGTGCCTACTTTCAGTTTCACCTGGCTCAAGAGATGGGGTCTATGACCCGGGTTGCTGATAAAACTGGGCTGGAGCGTACCCATTTGTACCGCAAATTAAAACAACTTGGCGTTGATGTTGCGCGCGGCAAGCGCAACATAAGCTAAGTACCAAGGCGGCGCCGAAATCAGGCGCGCAGGGTGCGCGAATGGGCATGTACCGTCTCAACCAAAGCGGCCACATGTTCAGGCGGCGTGAATTGGTTAATCCCATGACCTAGGTTGAAAATCAGGCTGGGTGCAAGGCCTGGGCCCTGGTGTACGCTGCCGAAACTATCGAGCACGCGCTTAACCTCAATGGCAATGCTTTGCGGTGGGGCAAAGAGCACCAATGGGTCAATATTGCCTTGCAGCGCTTTGCCTGGACCGCCTGCCGCGCCTCCAACGGCTTTGCGCGCCGTGGCCAGATTGCTTGTCCAATCCAAACCAAGGACTTCGCACTCGAGCTCGCCCATCTCTTTGAGCCACAGCCCGCCGCCTTTGGTGAAAACGATGCGCGGAATAATTTGTCCCTGCGGACCATGGCGTTGTAGTTGGCCCAGCACCCGGGCGGTGTAGGCCAAGCTGAATTTTTGAAACGCCCCGTCGGCCAATACGCCGCCCCAGCTATCGAAAACCATCACGGCCTGGGCGCCAGCCTGAATCTGGGCATTGAGGTAGGCGGCTACTGCGTCTGCGTTGATGGCCAAAATACGGTGCATCAAATCGGGCCTCGCATACATCATGGTTTTCACCAGCCGGTAATCATCCGAGCCAGCACCTTCAACCATGTAGCAGGCCAGCGTCCAAGGGCTGCCGGAAAACCCTATAAGTGGCACGCGGGATAGGCCGCTGGGGAGTGTCAAGGCCTTTCGAATGCTGCTTACTGCGTCAAATACATAGCGCAGCTTGTCCATTTCGGGGACGCGAAGTCGGTCAACTGCCGCCTCATCTGAGACGCGGGTGGCAAAACGGGGGCCCTCACCCTGCGTAAAAGTTAGACCTAGCCCCATAGCATCCGGAACGGTGAGGATGTCGCTAAAAAGGATGGCGGCGTCCAGCGCAAAGCGGTCCAAAGGCTGGAGCGTTACCTCCGTAGCGTAGTCCGGATTGGTGGCCAAGCCCATAAAGCTCCCCGCCTTTTCTCGGGTGGCCCGGTACTCGGGCAAGTAGCGCCCGGCCTGGCGCATAAGCCACAGGGGGGTATAGGGCGTACCCATCCGCAGGCAGGCGCGCAAAAAATTGGGGTTTTCCAGAGCCCCTACGGTGGCATCAAGCGCGGTATCGGTAAACGGCAAAGCGATATTGTTCATGGAGAGGGAGAGCTTAAATAGATGATTTTGACCCATTTTGACAGCGCCGCCGCCGCCAGGGCTAGGCACTACGCGGTCTGGGCCCCAGCCACCAGAAAATGGGAGCGGATGGAGCCGCATGCTGAGACTGTAGTTCAGCGAGCTAGCGCGGACGTCCCATGTACGCGAGCCTGTGTAGCCCTTGTATAAGTCTGTTAGCGGCCCGGCCAGGGTGGTGAACCAGGTACATGCATCTTGGATGCGCGGACTGAAGCGACTATGCAATCGTGTTGGATGGTAGAAGGCATGCGCGCCAGACTGGGGCATTTCCGTTTGCTAGAAGTAGAAGCCCTGGCCGCAGCCCATACTGCGCAATAGGGCCAACCCTAAATATCTGAAATCGCTGCTAGCAACTCGTCTGTGTCGAGCAACTCGGACATCAAAACCGGCGCACGGCCCGGACGCAGCAGCACATAAACCGGCACGCCGCTGCGGCCCAGTTGCTGCAAGGCCTGGCTGATGGCCGCATCCCGCCGGGTCCAATCTGCCCGCAGTAGCACCACCTTTTTATCAGCAAAAGCTTGTTGC